>Ga0316232_1001083_pt1 | contig 35685 bp, 36 predicted proteins | sample TBHtaG_FD_206006 | JGI IMG/M metagenome (GOLD analysis project Ga0316232, IMG submission 206006) | Freshwater microbial communities from Trout Bog Lake, Wisconsin, USA - TBH18025_13 | ecosystem: Environmental > Aquatic > Freshwater > Lake > Hypolimnion/Profundal zone | place: USA: Wisconsin... | reverse complement strand
CGCGCACGGTGCCGAAGTAGTCGAGGCTCGACAGGCCGCGCGGGTCGGTGACGTAGTAGCCGTTGGCCAGGGCGCCGCCGGTGATGAAGGAGCTGTTCCGGTTGCGGCCGAAGTCGAGGTACTGGGCATCGGCCTCGATGCCGATGACGACGCCGGAGCCCGGAGTGAACTGGTAGTTGTAGCCGATCTGACCACCGCCGGAGAAGCCGTCCTGGCTGCTGTTGCGGAAGGTGGCGACGGTGCCGGGGGTGGCGTAGGGGAAGGGCACGCCGAAGGAGTTGCCGGTGGAGCGGCTGGAGGCGTCGAAGGCGTAGCCGGCGTTAATACCGAAGTAGGCCCCAGTCCAGGTGAACACCGGCACGGGGGTGAAGATCGGCGGCGGGGCGGCCCGGCGCGGCAGGTCGGCCGCGAAGGCGGAGCCGGCGAGGGCGACGCCCGCGAGGGCCGTCGTGACGCGGAGCAAGGATTTCATGATCTGGTCCTCATAGGTGGTTCCGCACGGCCCGCAGGCAGCAACGAAACGCGGGTCTGGTTGCAGTCCAGCGGTTCCAGGGCTGCTTTGCGCTCCGCGGTGTCGCCGACCGCTCGCGCGGCCCCTTGAGGCAACCCGCCGTTTTTCCCCGGCACCTTGACCCCACAACGCGCTCGAATTGCCAAGGTTCGGTTACGGCCACGCTTTTTCCACGCGCACGCCTTCGACAAAGTGTCGCACCCCCCTTTTCAGCTTGTGGGCGTCCGCCGGGAAGCTGTCTCTCCTCAAGGGGCGAGGGCAATAGCGGAGATCAGCCGGCCGTAATCGGCTTCTTCCCGGTGGGTGGCCCGCCGATAGCTGTAGAAGCGGTCGGGATCCGCGTAGGTGCAGAGGTTCAGCGCCACCGCGCGGCCGATCTCCGCCTCGGCGAGACGGCGCAGGATGAAGCCCGGCAGATCGAACTGCGCGTGGTCCGGCCGTGCGCCCACCCCCAGGAAGCGTTCCATCCCAGGCGCTTCGGTTCTCAGGCGGGCGATGAAATCCGGGCCGACCTCGTAGGAAGGCTGGCTGATCGTCGGGCCCAGCACAGCAACGATCCGGTGCCGTTGCGCCCCGAGCGCCTCCATGGCGGCGACCGTAGCCTCGATCACGCCGGTGAGCGCCCCCTTCCAGCCCGCATGTGCGGCGCCAATCACGCCGCCCTCTGCATCCGCGAACAGGATCGGCCCGCAATCCGCCGTGGCGATGCCCAGCGCAAGGCCCGGAACCCGGGTGACCATGGCATCGGCCCGCGGGCGATCTCCGGGGGCGAACGGAGCCGCGACGGTCACGACATCGGCCGAGTGGACTTGGTAGAGCGACACGAGGCGGTCCGCCGGCAGGCCGAGCCCGGCGCACATCCGCGCCCGGTTCTCGGCGACGTGTTCGGGAACGTCGTTTGAGCCGAGTCCCCCGTTCAGCGAATCGTAGAGGCCTTCGGAGACGCCGCCGCGGCGGGTAAAGAACGCGTGGCGAAGTCCCGCCTGAGCGGACAGGTCCGGCGACTCGATCGATAGGCCCGTTGTCATGGTCGGATCCTGCGCTGCAAGGCTGGCGTCCCGATAGCGCAAGGGCCTCCCCTTGACGATGTCGTTCAAGCGTCAGATTCTTGCTGCATTGCAATATGGGGCCGGGTTCGGCACCCATCCGAGAAGGATCGCAATGTCACGCGGAATCGAGACCGACGCCCTGATCGACTCGCCCGAGCCGGAGGCCCAGCAGGCCCACCAACCGAGCGCGCCCGCGCATCCTGTGACGGGTGAGCCCGCCGCCTTCGATCCGAACGACCCGAACCCGCCTGCGCCGCCCACCCCTCGGCCCACCAGTCAGACGGATTCTGGATTCGGGTCGTTCGGCTGAGGACGCGCAGGCCGGAGCGTCACACCTCCGGAAATCCGGGAAGCGGCCCGAAGGACGGGCCGCTCACCGCCAGGACCTTGAACAGGCTGCCCATTCCGCCGCGGCCCCGATCCGTGAGCCGCGCGACCGCCCCCTCGATCTCAGCGGATTGGGTCTCGGTTGCCCTGGTCTTCAGGCGCTCGGCCCGGGGGCTTAGGCCGAGGGCGAACAGGAAATCGCCCTGATCGACCGGGCCGTGGACCTGGGCGCCGACGCCCGTCGCCGCGCGGGCGAGGGCGGCGAAATCGACGTGGTGCGTGAGGTCGGCCTCACCGGGCGCCGCCAGCGGGTCGGCATAGCTGTGTCCGGAGAGCGCCTGGAGCGTGTCGCCGAAGCCGGGCCGCGTATGGCCGTAATCGATGGCCAGCAGCGCGCCCCCTTCCGCACAGATCCGCTGCGCCAGCGTGCGCATGACCGCGAGACCGGCCGCGGGGACGCTCATCAGCGCACCCTCCGGCCCGTCCGCGTCGAGGCCCGGGGTCGGTTCGGGGGCGAGGCCGAAGACGAAGCCGCCCTCCGGCCCGAGACCGACCTGCCGCGCGTGCCAGCCGGTCGGACGGCGCTCGAACTGGCGCACCGGCAGGCAGTCGAAGAACTCGTTGGCCAGGACGATCGCCGGGCCCGGGGGCAGCGTCTCGATCGCCTCGTGCCAGACGGCGCCGGTGCCGGCCAGTGCCCGTTCCTGGGCCGCCCGCAAGACTGGGCTGGTCTCCACGCAATGTGGCGTCACCCGGACGCCCGGGGCGGCGGCGCGCAGGGCGCGCAAGGCATCCGCCATGAGCGTGCCGCGGCCGGGGCCGAGCTCCACCAGGACGAGCGGGTCCGGCTGCCCCATCAGCCCGTGGATGTACGCGGTCCAGGCGCCGATCAGCTCGCCGAACATCTGGCTGATCTCGGGCGCCGTGGTGAAATCGCCCTTGGCGCCCAGGGGATCCCGGGTGCGATAATAGCCGTGGACTGGATGGCCCAGGCACAGGGCCATGTAGCGATCGACGCCGATCGGCCCGTTCTGCCGGATCAGCGCGGCGATCTCGGCGCCGAGCGGCGTCACGCCTCCACGGGCGCCTTGCCCGCCTCCCCGGTGGCGGCCGCGACGGGATGGCGCGGACGCGTCCGGCCGGTCGCCGCCAGCACGATATAGGTGAGGCCGACGACCATCATCGGCACGCAGAGCAGCATGCCCATGGTCACGCCGCCGCCCATGGGCCCGAGATGGTTGCCGAACAGGAAGCCGAGCTGCCGGTCGGGCTCACGGAAGAACTCGCAGAATGTCCGGGCCAGCGCATAGCCGAGGACGAAGATGCCGCCGAGCAATCCGGGCTTGCGGAAGCCGAAGCGGCGGACGCTCACCGCCATGACGATGAACAGCAGCAGGCCCTCGGTCGCCGCCTCGTAGAGCTGGCTCGGGTGGCGGGGCAGCGGGCCGCCGCTCGGGAACACGATGGCGTAGGGGAAGTCCGGCGCCACGCGACCCCAGAGCTCGCCGTTCACGAAGTTGGCGATGCGGCCGAAGAACAGGCCGATCGGCACGACCACGGCCCCGATATCGAGGAGCGTGTAGCCGTTGAGCTTCTTCGCCCGGGCGAACAGCAGGAAGGCCAGGATCGCCCCGATGAACCCGCCGTGGAACGACATGCCGCCGTTGCGGATCGCCAGGATCTCGATCGGGTCGGCGATGTACATCGGCAGATTGTAGAACAGCACGTAGCCGATCCGGCCGCCCAGCACGACGCCGAGCGCGACCCAGACCACGAGGTCGTCGATGTCGACCACCTGGGGGCGCTTGACCACGCCCCAGAGGCTATCGGCCATGACGAGGCGGCGCGCGTAGTACCAGCCGCCGATCAGGCCGGCGATGTAGGCGAGCGCGTACCATTTGATCGTGATCGGCCCGATCGCGAGCGCCACCGGATCGATGGCCGGAAAGGGCAGGGCGAGGAGCGGCATCGGTCTCACCTCCGGGGCGGCCGGATTGGACGCCGGAGGGGCCGGACGTCAAGTCTGTTGAAGCCTTGCCGGAGGCCAGCCCTCAGCCCGCACGAACAGAAATCCGTGTCCGTCCGGCCCGGCACAATAGGCCGCCGCGCCGTCCCCGGATGCCGTTGGCGACACCCCGGCATCGCGCAGGCGTCGCGACAGGCCCTCCGGATCGACCGTCGAGACAACGGTTCGGGTCGAGGCCCGGTCGGCGGGGCCGAACGACAGCCGCCGCCGGGTGGCCGGCGCGCGGTAATGCAGCAGCTCCACGTGCGGCGCGGGGTCCGGAGGCTCCAGCGCGAGCACGTCGACCTCTGTATCGTCCACGCCGTCAAGGCGTGCCTGCTCGGGGCCCTGGTTCAGGCCCCGCTGCGCCACCGTCATGCCGAGCGGTCCGGTCAGGAAGGCCAGGGCGGCGTCGAGATCGGTAACGGTGATCGCCGAGTGGTCGATGCCGAGGAACAGGCCGGGCGCGTCGCGCCAGCGTGCGGCCGCTGGCCCGTCCGGAAAAAAGATCAGCTCCAGCGGATGCCCGTCGGGGTCGCGGAACTTGTAGGCGGTCACACCCCCCGACGTGGCCGGCAGGCGTTGAGCCCCGCCGCGGCTGATCGGTGTCGGGCCGACCCGGGTGAGGTGCGCCATCGCGGCATCCATGTCGCGGACCGGGACCGCGAGATGCTGGAAGAACGGGTCGGTCGCGGCTGGATCGGCTGGGTAGGGGGCGCCGGGCGGATCGACCGCCAGGAAGGTTACGGCCTGCGCGCCGAGCCGCATCCGCAGCTGCGTCGTCCGCCGGTCCGCGAGGCCCATCGCCTCGGCCTGCGCGGCCGGCACGGGCTCGGGCGGGGCGACCCGCACGAAGCCGAGGCGGTCCCGGTAGAACGTCTCCGTAGCCGCAAGGTCCGCTACAGTGCGGCCGAACCCGACGATCGCCCGCAAGCCACTCACAGGAGCGGTGCTCCCCGCACGTTCACGTAGATCGCGTAGAGCGTGTGTGAGGCGCACAGGAACAGGCGGCTGTTGTAGCGGCCGCCGAAGGCGAGGTTCGCCACCGTCGAAGGCACGAGGATCTTGCCGACGAGTTCGCCCCCGGGGTCGATGCAGTGGACGCCGTCGCCCGCGCTCGACCAGATGTTGCCGTGCTCGTCGCAGCGGATCCCGTCGGCATTGCCCGGCGCGATCTTGAAAAGGACGTTGCCCCCGGACAGGCTGCCATCCTCGGCGACATCGAAGGCCCGGACGTGCTGGAGCGGGTCCGGGTCGAACTGCAGGCCGGTCTCCACGATGTAGAGCCGGCGCTCGTCGGGGGAGAAGCACAGGCCGTTCGGCCCCTGGAAGTCGTCCGCCACCACCCGGAGCGAGCCGTCGCACGGGTCGAAGCGGTAGACGGCGGCGGGCAACTCGGATTCCTGCTTGCCGCCCTCGTAATCGGTCTGGATGCCGTAGGGCGGGTCGGAGAACCAGATCGTGCCGTCCGATTTGCAGACGATGTCGTTCGGCGAATTCAGCCTCCGGCCCTGGTAGCGCTCGACCAAGCTGGTGATGCTGCCATCGAGCTCGGTCCGATGGATGCGCCGGCCGCGATGCGAGCAGGACAGCAGCCGACCCTGCCGGTCGCGGGCATGGCCGTTCTCGAAGTCGCTGGCCTCGCGATAGACGCTGAGACCCGCGTGTTCCGCCCAGCGCATTACACGGTTGTTCGGCAGATCGGAGAACAGCAGCTCGTCCCGGTCTCCGAAGAACACCGGACCCTCCGTCCAGCGGAAACCCTCGGCGAGTTTTTCTAGGGGCGCATTCGGCAGGACGTAGGCCTTGAAGCGCGGCTGCGTGAACGCGAACCCGTCCATGGTGCGGCCCCTACTTGAAGCGGCCGGGCTGATTCACCGTCGGCTCGACCTGCAGGCCGGTGACGATCATCGTGCAGGGCGCGTCGCCGACCGTGCCGGACAGGTGACCCTTCTTGCCGTCCCGCGCCTTCGTATTCTGGTCCTCGCCCATCATCAGCTCGCCCGGGCCCATCTCGACCCGGTGGCCGTCCATGGTCTCCACGAACCACCGGCCAGAGAGGATCGCGATCCATTGCGGCCGCGGGTTCTCGTGCCACTCGCCGACCCAGCCGACCGGCAGGACCGTGAAGGTCACGACCGACGGGGCCGGATCCATCTTATCGTTCCATTGCGGCGCGGTCTCGGGGTTGATCCCCTCGAACTTGAACCGCTCGAGGTGAAACAGCTCCTGGCGGCTGACCCCCTCCGCGTCGGTGTAGACGTGCCAGTAGGGCATCTTCGGCGGGGTCGGCTCGGACATCGTCGCTCCTGCGGCGGCGGGGATGAGGGTCCTCGCACAACGAGCGGGTTCGGCGATGGTTCGCGGAGGCCGATCAGGCTTGGGGGTCTGCCGGCGGCCAGGGGATCGATCGCGTCATGATGACCTCCCAGGTATAGGGGCAGACCTGCGGGAAGGTCTCTTCGTCCAACCCGATCTCGCCCGTGGCCTCGATCCGCGCACGCCGATAAGCGCGGGTGACCAATTCGCCGGCCTGCGGTCGCAGGCTGGGGCTATCGTCGAGCCGCTCCTGGACGATGAGGCGCTGGATCCGGATCGACGTCGCCCAGCTCCGGCTTCGCCGCCCCGGCTGATGATCCCACTTCAGCATATGAAGCCGAATCACGGCCAGCGCGCGATGCTCGCTGCGACCCACGTCGGCGATCTCATCTGCAAGATGCTCGATATCGAGGCGTGACCAAGCGCCCGCCCGCAGGACGTGAACCTGCTCCTGCGACCAAGCGTCGAGATCCTGATCGTAGTCTGTGGCGCCCAATCCGTGCGGCGCACGCCTGCGAGCTGTCACGGCGGGCTCCTCGCCTCACATCTGGTCGGGGATTCGATCCGTCTGCGCGAGGTTCGAGAACCGGGTGATGTTGGCGTCGAACTGCAGCTCCACGGTGCCGGTGGGGCCGTGACGCTGCTTGCCGAGGATCACCTCGGCCTTGCCGTGGACGCGCTGCATCTCGGCTTCCCAGGCGAAGAACTCCTCCGTCCCTTCGCGGGGCTTCTTGTTGCCGACGTAATACTCCTCGCGGAACACGAACATCACCACGTCGGCGTCCTGCTCGATCGAGCCGGATTCACGGAGATCCGAGAGCTGCGGCCGCTTGTCGTCACGGCTCTCGACCTGACGCGAGAGCTGCGACAGGCCGATGATCGGCACGGCCAGCTCCTTGGCCAGCGCCTTCATGCCGGTGGTGATCTCGGTCATCTCCTGAACGCGGTTGTCGCTGCGCTTGCCCGAGCCCGAGAGCAGCTGCAGGTAATCGACGATCAGCAGGTCGAGCCCCTTCTGGCGCTTGAGGCGCCGGGCGCGTGCGGAAAGCTGCGCGATCGAGATGCCGCCGCTCTGGTCAATGTAGAACGGGATCGTCTGCATGTCCCGGGCGGCGTCGGTGATCTTGTAGAAGTCCTCGGGGCGGATGTCGCCGCGGCGGATCTTGTAGGAGGGCACGCCCGACTGCTCGGCGATGATGCGGGTGGCGAGCTGCTCGGCCGACATTTCCAGCGAGAAGAACCCGACGATGCCGCCATTCACGGTCTTGGTCGTGCCGTCGGGCTGCTTCTCGCCGCGATAGGCCTTGGCGATGTTGAACGCGATATTGGTCACCAGCGAGGTCTTGCCCATGGCCGGGCGCCCCGCGAGAATGATCAGATCGGAGGGCTGCAGACCGCCCATCTTGGCGTCGAGGTCCGTGAGGCCGGTGGCGATGCCCGAGAGCTTGCCCTCGCGCTGGTAGGCCTTGGCGGCCATGTCGACCGCCGCGGTGAGCGCGTCCGAGAATTTCTGGAAGCCGCCGTCGTAGCGGCCCGCCTCGGCCAGCTCGTAGAGCCGCCGCTCGGTCTCCTCGATCTGGTCCCGGGGCGCCTGCTCCACGGGGGCCTCGTAGGCACCGTTGACCAGATCCTCGCCGATGGTGATCAGCCGGCGGCGAATGGCGAGATCGTAGATCGTGCGACCGTAATCACCCGCGTTGATCACGGTGGTCGCATCGGCGGCGAGCCGCGCGAGGTACTGCATCACCGTCTGGCCGCCGAAATCGGCATCGCCCAGATAGGTCTTCATGGTGATGGGCGTTGCGAGCTTGCCGGCCCGGATCAGGGACGCCGCCACCGTGAAGATCTGCTGGTGGGCATCCTCCATGAAATGCTCGGCCAGCAGGAAGTCAGACACCCGGTAATAGGCGTCGTTGTTCACCAGGATGGCGCCCAGCAGGGCCTGCTCCGCGTCGATATTGTGCGGGGCGACGCGGTATTCGGTCTGGACCGCTTCCAGCTTGGCCGTGAGCGCATTGGGCAGGGCCATCGGCGGACGACTCCGTATCAGGCGCCGCGGCGGGCGCGCCAGGATCACACCGCACGACCTTGGCCTCGGTATGGTTACCGAAGCCTAGCCGACCATCCGTTTCTCCGGGCGGTACCCGCACAAACGAACGCCCGCCGACTCTCGGGAGCGGCGGGCGTCCATGCTGGAACAAAACTGGAACGTGTCAAGTCTTGGAGATGATCATCCCCATTGTTCACCGGTATACCGGGGTCGGGCCGGTTCGCAGTGATGCGGTACAGAATCGCTTCCGCAGGCCTGACCGACTCCCGAGTCGGTCAGGCCAGAGCTCAAAAGACTCAGCCGCGGTCGTCGGCGCCCTCGCCGGCATCGGCCAGGGCCTGACCGACCTCCAAGCCGAGATCGTCGAGGTTGAACGCCTCGCGCTCGGTGACCGACTCGCCGCGGGCCTGACGCTCGGCCTCCTCGGGGCTGCGGGCGACGTTGACGGTGATCTCGACCTCAACCTCGGGGTGCAGCACCACTGGGACCTTGTGCAGGCCCAGGGTCTTGATCGGCTGGTTCAGGGTGAACTGGCCGCGATCCACCGTGAAGCCCTCCTTCGCGACGACCTCGGCGAGGTCGCGGGTCGAGACCGAGCCGTAGAGCACGCCGGTCTCGCCGGACTGGCGGATCAGCACGAAGCTCTGGCCGTTCAGCTTCTCGGCCACCGCCTCGGCGTCCTTCTTGCGGTCGAGGTTGCGGGCCTCGAGCTGGGCGCGCTGGGCCTCGAAGTGCTTCTTGTTGGACTCCGTCGCGCGCAGGGCCTTGCCGCGGGCGAGCAGGAAGTTGCGGGCAAAGCCCGGGCGGACATTCACGGTCTCGCCCATCTGGCCCAGCTTGGCCACGCGCTCGAGCAGGATCACTTCCATGGTCTTTCTCCTTCAGTTGGTCGGCCACGCGGGCCGGGGTCTCACGGCGCCGGGCTGTTCTTCGGGCGGTCCTGGGAACGCCGGCGGTCGAGGGCTGTGTCGGCGAGGCCGAACAGGGTGAGGGCGACCAGGGCGATGCCCTGGGTCACGAACAGGATCAGGTACAGCCCGAACAGCATCAGGGTGCGTCCAGGCCGGCCGCGGGAGCGGTCGTGGAAGGCCGCGAGCCCCTGGAGCGCGAAGGCGGCGCTCAAGGCGCCAACCAGCGCGACGCCGAACACGCTGACATAGCCGGGGACGAAGCACATCAGGAGCGCCGCTCCCAGGGTCGCGAGCGTCGTCCGAGGCATCGTGGTGGAAGGGAGATCGGGCCAGGGCCGGGGCAGGCGGCCGGAGATCCGCACGATCCGGGCCGAGGCCCAGAGGTAGAAGGTCAGGAGCAGCGCGAGACCGTTGGCCGCGAAGGCCGGAACCACGCGCGCCAGGGCATCGGCCATCTCGGACCGTGTGACGTCGGCCTGATCGTCTTCGGTCTGGCCCCCATTGCCGGTATCCCGGTCCGCGTCCGGACCGGGGCGGTCGGTCTCGGCCGGAGCAGCATCGGCGCGGCTGGCCTCGCCGGTCGTGCGGGGGGCGGGCATGCGGGCCTGTACTAGGGTCTGGGCGAGGCCGCGCAGCTGCCGATCGAAGGCGGCGTGATTCGGCGAGGACAGGACCGCGATGGCGATGAAGGCCAGGGCCGCCGTGGCGGCGATCCAGCCGAGCAGGCGGCCGGTCGGGTACCATTCGAGGCCGCGCGGCGTCTCACGCCCGAGGAGCGTCAGATAGGCGAGCCACCACGCGGGCAGGGCGATATAGGCGCCGAAGGCAAGGCCCATGAAGGGCGCGATTGCCAGGCCCAGCGCGAGGCTGCCGGCGGCTGCCGCCCACAAGGCGGCCTTGTGGCTCCAGCCGAGGCCGACGATCAGGATCGGCAGCGGCGCCACGAGGTAGAGCAGGATCGCGAGGGGCGTCGCCTTCAGAAGCACCCCGAACAGGAGTGCCGAGACGAGACCCGCGCCGATACCGATGCCGATATGTTGTGCCATGAAGTCCGCTGTCCCGCTGCCACTGCGGCAGGGTTAGAGGCACTGACGCGCCCCAACGATCGGGCGACCTCAAGCCGCCCTCTGCGAGGACCGGCCCGAGCTGATGCCGGGCCGGCGGGTTCGTCGTGTCTTACTTGATCACGTAGGGCAGCAGGCCGAGGAAGCGGGCGCGCTTGATCGCCTGGGCGAGCTCACGCTGCTTCTTGGCCGAGACCGCGGTGATCCGCGACGGCACGATCTTGCCGCGCTCGGACACGTAGCGGGACAGGAGCTTGACGTCCTTGTAGTCGATCTTCGGCGCGTTCGCACCGGAGAACGGGCAGGTCTTGCGACGACGGAAGAAGGGACGGCGTCCGCCGCCCGCACCCGCACCAGCACCGAATGCCATGGGTTAGCCCTCCCCGCCGAAGCTGCGCTCGCCGCGATCACCCCGATCGCCGCGGTCACCCCGGTCGCCGCCGAAGCCGCCGCCGCCACCGAAGCCCTCGTCGTCACGACGACGGCCGCGCTCACGATCCTTGCGGTCGTCGCGATCGCGCTTCTGCATCATGGCGGACGGCTCCTGGTCGAGCTCCTCGACCCGGACGGTCATGAAGCGCAGCACGTCCTCGGAGATCTGCATCTGGCGCTCCATCTCGGCGATGGCGGCCGGCGGGGCGTCGATGTTGAGCAGCGCGAAATGCGCCTTGCGGTTCTTCTTGATCCGGTAGGCGAGGGACTTCACGCCCCACATCTCGATCTTCTCGAGACGGCCACCGTTCTGCTCGATCACACCCTTGTAGGTGTCGATCATCGTCTCGACCTGCTGGGACGTCACGTCCTGGCGGGCCAAGAGCACATGCTCATAGAGAGGCATTGTCGGGCCTTTCATTGTCAAAAGGAGCCCGGCCGCCGGAAGGCGGATGGTTCGGGCCGGTTCATCTCGCGGATCGCTCGGCGCCAAGCCCTTCGAGCCGATTTTCAGGCCCGAGCGGTTGATCGAAGGCGGAGACACCGGACGACGGGATCTTGAGGAGCCCTGTGCCGCAAGCGGCACCGTCCGTTCAGCCCCCGGCCGGAGCGAACGCGAGGGGCGGCGCATAGTCGGTTTTAGGCGCGATGGCAAGGTGGAGGTGGCGGGATGGCGCCGCTTCCGCGGCGCTTTTGGTGCCGGATCCCGGATCAGGTTCTACTGTCGCTCCACCTGTCCGGGAAAAAGGGCGGTGGTCCAGGATGCAACGCCACGCGTTCCCGGGCGCATGCAGCGCCAGCGGAATGCCGCCCCAAACCCCCAGCACAGGACTTGTCGCGAAGCGGCGCCATGCTTCAACCCGCCTTGCCGGAAGGCCAGCACACCAGCATATCGCGGCCAGCACCCCGGCGCATCACGCCGATCTTGGGACGAACCAGCGGATGACCTCCGAAAAGCTGCGCCTCGGCGTCAACATCGACCACGTCGCCACCGTCCGCAACGCCCGCGGCGGCGACTATCCGGACCCGGTGCGGGCCGCGTTGCTCGCGGTGGAGGCGGGGGCGGACGGCATCACGGCGCATCTGCGCGAGGATCGGCGCCATATCCGCGACACCGACATCGCGGCACTCAAGCGTGGTCTCACCGTGCCGCTCAACTTCGAGATGGCGGCCACCGACGAGATGGTGGCGATCGCGCTCGACACCCGGCCGCACGCCGCCTGCCTCGTCCCGGAGAAGCGGGAGGAGCGTACCACCGAGGGCGGCCTCGACATCATCGGCGGTCGCGATCACCTCGCCCCGCGGATCCGGGCGCTGGCGGAGGCCGGCATCCGGGTCTCGCTGTTCGTCGAGCCGGAACCGGCGGTGATGGAGGCGGCGCGCGCCCTCGGGGCGCCGGTGGTCGAGCTGCATACCGGCCGCTACTGCGAGGCGGCCCTGGAGGGCGATGCGACGCGGACCGCGCATGAACTGGCCCGCATCCGGCGCGCCGCCGAGCACGGCGCGGGTCTCGGCCTTGAGATTCATGCCGGCCACGGACTCACCCTCGGCAGCGTCGGCCCCGTAGCGGCCCTGTCGCAGATTCGGGAATTGAATATCGGCCATTCCCTGATCGCCGACGCGATCTTCGTGGGGCTCGCCCAGGCCGTGCGGGACATGCGGACGGCCATGGACCGGGCGCGGCGCCCATGATCCTCGGGATCGGCTCGGATCTCTGCGACATCCGCCGGATCGCCCGGACGCTGGAGCGCCACGGCGATCGGTTCACCCATCGCGTCTTCACCGATGGGGAACGGGCGCGCTGCGACGTGCGCGCTTCCCGCGCGGAGGGTTATGCCAGGCGCTTCGCCGCCAAGGAGGCCTGCGCCAAGGCGCTCGGCACCGGCCTCAGCGCCGGGGTGTTCTGGCGCGACATGGAGGTGGTCAACCTCCCCTCCGGCCAGCCAACCCTGCGCCTCACCGGTGGTGCCGCCGCGCGACTCGCGGAATTGCTGCCGACAGGCCACATGGCGCGGCTTCACGTCAGCCTGACGGACGATCCGCCCCTTGCACAAGCCTTCGTGATCATCGAGGCGATGCCAGTCTCAGGCGCCGGCTGAGCGCGAAGCCGGATTAGCCCACCCCCCTCGCGCGTTGCGGGGGGATCGCGCTTGGTCTAGACCCGCCGCTCACAGCGGACACGATTGCGGCGTATTCCTCGGGACAACCGCTGTCCGCGCCGCCTCCGAGGCGGCGGACGACGCAATCTCAACCGAAGACGGAACGTGCGCGTGGATTACGACGGCAAGCCGCTCAGGAAGCCCGCTGAAACCGGCACCTGGGCCAGCATCCGCGAGACCCTGAAGGTCGGCATCCAGGCGCTGCTTATCGCCCTCGTGGTGCGCACGCTCCTGTTCCAGCCGTTCAACATCCCCTCGGGATCGCTGGTTCCGACCCTGCTGATCGGCGATTACCTGTTCGTATCAAAATATTCTTACGGATATTCGAAGTACTCTTTGCCGCTTTCGGAGTATATCCCGATCCAGGCCGATGGCCGGATCTGGGGCGCTGAGCCGAAGCGCGGCGACATTGCGGTGTTCAAGTTGCCCAAGGACAACGCGACCGACTACATCAAGCGCGTGATCGGCCTGCCGGGCGACAAGATCCAGATGATCGACGGCGTGCTCAACATCAACGGCAAGGCGGTCAAGCGCGAGCGGATCGCCGATTACGAGACGACCGACCCCTACGGCCAGGCGACCAAGGTTCCACAGTACCTCGAGACGCTGCCGAATGGCGTGGTTCACCCGGTGATCGAACGCGATGGCGACAACGGCTTCTGGGACAAGACCGAACTCTACACGGTCCCGGCCGGCCATTTCTTCATGATGGGCGACAACCGGGACAATTCCACGGATTCGCGCGACCTCGCCAATGTCGGCTACGTACCCTTCGCGAACTTCGTGGGCCGCGCCGAGATGATCTTCTTCTCGATCGACGAGGGTACGCCGGCGTGGCAGGTCTGGAACTGGCCGGCTCATGTCCGCTGGTCGCGCCTGTTCTCGACCATCCATTGATCGGACCGGATTTGGACGACGCCGCCCAGCCCCCAAACTCCGCGCGGGCCCGGCGCAGCCATAAGCCGCGCCCGCCGCTCGCCGCGCTGGAGGCGCGGATCGGGCACAGCTTCACCGATCAGGGTCTGCTCACCCGCGCGCTGACCCATACCAGCAAGGCCGCTGGCCGAGGCGGCAGCTATCAGCGCCTGGAATTCCTGGGCGACCGCGTGCTCGGGCTCGCGGTGGCGGATCGGCTCTACGCCGCGTTTCCCGAGGCCGACGAGGGCGACTTGTCACGCCGGCTCGCCGCGTTGGTGCGCCGCGAGACCTGCGCGGTCGTGGCCGCAACCTGGGAGGTCGGGCCGCACCTGATCCTCGGCCAGGGCGAGGTGATGGGCGGCGGCCGGCGCAACCAGACCATCCTGGCCGATGTCTGCGAGGCGATCCTCGGAGCCATCTATCTCGATGCTGGGTTCGATGCCGCCCGGGCCGTAGTCGAGGCGCATTTCCACCCGAGCGAGCCGGCTTCGGCGGCGCGGGGACGTGACGCCAAATCCGCCCTGCAGGAATGGGCCATGGGCCGGAGCCTGCCGATCCCCACTTACGCGGTGGTGGAGCGCACCGGCCCGGACCATGCACCCCGATTCCGTATCGCCGTCGAGGTCGAGGGCCTTGCGCCCGGGCTCGGCGAGGGCACATCCAAGCGGATCGCCGAACAGGCGGCCGCGCAGGCGCTGATGGAGCGGGAGGGGATCGGGGCCCTGCCGGCGGCGGAGCCGACGGAGACAGCATGACCGAGCACGATCAGGATAATTCCCCGATGGAAGGACCCGCCAGCGCCGTCTCGGCGCTCCCGGGCACGCCCACCGATGCCCGGGCGGGCTTCGTCGCGTTGATCGGCGTGCCGAATGCCGGCAAGTCGACGCTCCTGAACAACCTCGTCGGCACGAAGGTCTCCATCGTCTCCCGCAAGGTGCAGACGACGCGCGCCCTGGTGCGCGGTATCTTCATCGAGGGCAACGCCCAGGTCGTGCTGGTCGATACGCCCGGCATCTTCGCACCCAAGCGCCGGCTCGATCGGGCGATGGTGCACTCAGCCTGGAGCGGCGCCGCCGATGCGGACGCCGTCTGCCTGCTGGTCGATGCCCGCAAGGGCGTCGATGAGGAGGTCGAGGCGGTGCTCGGCCGGCTCGACGCGGTGAAGCGGGACAAGCTGCTGATCCTCAACAAGATCGACCTGATCGCCCGCGAGCGGTTGCTCGATCTGGCGGCCAAGCTCAACGCCGCCGCCCCCTTCGCCGAGACCTTCATGATCTCGGCTTTGAACGGCAGCGGCGTGCAGGATCTCCGGCGGGCGCTCGCCGCCCGGATGCCGGCGGGTCCCTGGCTCTACCCCGAGGATCAGGTCTCGGACGCGCCCCTGCGCATGCTGGCCGCCGAGATCACCCGCGAAAAGATCTACGACCGGCTGCACGAGGAGTTGCCCTATCGCTCCACGGTTGAGACCGACCAGTGGCAGGTCCGGGCCGACGGATCGGTGCGGATCGAGCAGACGATCTTCGTGGAACGCGAGAGCCAGCGCTCGATCGTGCTCGGCAAGGGCGGCCAGACCATCCGGTCGATCGGGCAGGCGGCCCGCATCGAGATCGCCGAGGCGGCGGACGCGAAGGTCCACCTGTTCCTGCACGTGAAGGTGCGGGAGAACTGGGCCGACGACCCTGCCCGCTACCGTGAGATGGGCCTCGAATTCCCCCGGGGCTGACCGGCCCCGCGGCGCCGGATTGCCGGTCAGGCTGGGCTTCCGATCCCGATCCGGTATAAAATGGGGCGTTCCCCGGATGAGCCGAGTCGGATGTGGGCCGGTCCCGCACCGCACCGGCGTCGCGTTCCGGCCTCATCTCTCCAGCTTCCGAATCATTCATGCGACATGCCGTCTACGGCCTGCCGCCGGTGGATCTCGCTGAGGTCCCCGGCGATGCCGTCCAGGTTTCCCCTTTGATTCCCGGTGCCGCCCGGCTTGAGGATCTGTCCGAAAACAGCCTCGATGCCGCCACTGTGCTTGCGCCACCCGGAACGATCGAGCGGCGCTACGTCCTGGCGCAGATCCTGCGCGCCCTGGGGCCGGGCGGCCGGATGATCGCCCTCGCCCCCAAGGATCGCGGTGGAGCCCGGCTCGCCAAGGAACTCACCACCTTCGGCTGCGCCGCCGCGGATCAGCCGCGCCGTCATCATCGGATCTGCCGGGCCGACCGACCGTCCGAGCCGGCGGGGATCGCCGAGGCGATCGACGAGGGCGGTCCCCGCCACGTCGACAACTTGGCCCTGTGCACGCAACCCGGCATCTTCTCCTGGGATCGGCTCGATCCCGGCACGGCCCTGCTTCTCGGGAACCTGCCGGCCCTGAAGGGGCGCGGCGCCGATCTCGGCTGTGGCCTCGGGATCCTGTCCCGGGCGGTCCTGGCCTCCAAGGCCGTGACCGCGATGACCCTGGTGGAGATCGACCGGCGCGCCGTCGAGATGGCCCGCCGCAATGTCGCCGACCCGCGGGCGACCATTCTCTGGGCCGATATCCGTACGCCCGGGCTCGTGCCCGACGGCCTCGACTTCGTCGTGACGAATCCGCCCTTCCACGAGGGTGGCGCCGAGGATCAGGCGCTCGGCCGGGCCTTCATCACCCGGGCCGCCGAGGTGCTGCGGCCCGGCGGCACCCTGTGGCTCGTGGCCAATGCGCATCTGCCCTACGATGCGGTGCTGCAGGCGGCGTTCCGCAACGTCGCCGTGGCCGTGCAAGCGAACGGCTACCGGATCTACGAGGCGCGCCGGTGAGCGCGAAGGCAGTCCGCCTGGACAAGCTGCTCGCCAATCTGGGCTACGGCTCGCGCCGGGAGATCCAGGGGCTGGCCCGCGCCGGCGCGATCCGCCTCGACGGCGCGCAATGGACCGATGCGGGGGGCAGGATCGCCCTGGAGCCCGATCTGCCTGAACGGATGCGGATCGACGGCGAGCCTCTCGACCCGCTGCCGGGCCTGTGCCTGATGCTGCACAAGCCGCTGGGCGTGACCTGCTCGCACAAGGAGGCGGGACCTCTGATCTACGGGTTGTTGCCGGAGCGCTGGCGCCGCCGCGACCCGCCGCTCTCCACCGTGGGCCGTCTCGACAAGGAGACCTCCGGCCTGCTGCTGCTGACTGATGACGGGGCGCTGCTGCACCGGATCATCAGTCCGAAGGCTCAGGTGGCGAAGCGTTACCGCGTCACGCTCGACCGGCCGTTGGCGGGGAACGAGGCGGCGGTCTTCGCGTCGGGTACGCTGATGCTGGAGGGCGAGGAACGGCCCCTGCTGCCGGTTGCGTTCGTTGCCGAGGATGCCACCCATTGCGCGGTGACGCTGACCGAGGGGCGCTATCATCAGGTCCGCCGGATGTTCGCTGCCGTCGGCAACCACGTCACGGCCCTGCACCGGGACCGGGTCGGTGGACTCGATCTGCCGGCGGATCTCGCCGCGGGGTCCTACCGCGTGATGACGACAGACGATGTGGCCGCCGTGTTCGCGGGCGGGTGATCCGGTCTGCGCGCGTCAGTGCGGAGCGCGGGCGGTGACCGTGCCGATGACAGCGAGTGTCTGGAAGCCGATCGAGCTCGCCACCCAGCGTACGATCTCGGACCGTGTATCGGCCAACTCGGCGTGCAGATCCGCCTTCGTGACGCGGTCGCCCTGCAACGCCTCCGCCATGGCATCGGCCAAGCCCTCCGCCTGTTCAGGAGAAAGCTTGGCCTTCTCCCGAAGGAGACGGGCGAATTTCAGGGCGTCGAACGCGACCGCTGCCATAGCCGAATGATCAGCGACCTGACCTGCGTGTTGCAAGCCGTTTGAGCACAGGCTGTGATTGAGGTTTGGCGCTGCTTGTCCGGCGAGTCTTGTGCTGGGTCGGATCAGGTTCCGCTGCGGCTTCGCCTGTCCGGGATAGGGCGACGATTCCTTTCGATGCGCGGCGCCCTCTTCCGGACGCATGCAGCGAAAGCGGAATGGGACCTCAGGACCCCGACAAAGACTCGGCCATAAGGGGGTCGAGCTATCTCTCGACCCGCTTATGGCAGATCCTCAAAGCCTTGCCTGGGGCCCCACACTCTGCTAAGCGCCCGCCCATCCCACACGCGGAGCCGGCCTCATGCCTGAATGAGGCGTTTCCGGTGGTCGCCCGAATGCTTCGGGCGGCTGCATCCCTCCGCGGCGGATCCAACCGGAGAGCACGAAAGATATGGCCGTCGATTTCTCTATGCGTCAGCTCCTCGAAGCCGGCGCCCATTTCGGTCACCAGGCGCACCGCTGGAACCCGAAGATGCAGCCGTACATCTTCGGCACGCGCAACAACATCCACATCATCGACCTCGCCCAGACCGTGCCGGCGCTGCATCAGGCGCTGCAGGCGGTCAGCGACACCGTCGCCAAGGGTGGCCGCGTGCTGTTCGTCGGCACCAAGCGCCAGGCGGCCGACACGATCGCCGACGCCGCCAAGCGCTCGGCTCAGTACTACGTCAACTCCCGCTGGCTGGGCGGCATGCTCACCAACTGGAAGACGATCTCGGGCTCGATCTCGCGCCTGCGGAAGGTCACCGAGACGCTGGAGACCGGCGGCCCGGGCCTGACCAAGAAGGAGCGCCTGATGCTCTCCCGTGAGAAAGAGAAGCTCGAGAAGGCGCTCGGCGGCATCAAGGACATGGGCGGCGTCCCCGATCTGCTGTTCGTGATCGACACCAACAAGGAGCAGCTGGCGATCAAGGAGGCGAACCGCCTCGGGATTCCGGTAGCCGCCATCGTCGACACCAACTGCAACCCGGACGGCATCAGCTACATCGTCCCGGCCAACGACGACGCCGGCCGCGCCATCGCGCTGTACTGCGATCTGATCGCCAAGGCCGCCATCGACGGCATCTCGCGCGCCCAGGGCTCGTCGGGCATGGATCTTGGCGCCTCCGAGGAGCCGATGGCCGAGGAGCTGCCGGCGAACGACGATGCGGCCGTCTCGGTCGAGTCCGACGCCCTCGATCCGGCCGACGTGGCGATGCTCGCTGAGTCGACGGAGCATTTCGAGCTGCTCGCCGCTCCGCGCGGCGCGCCGGACGATCTGACCAAGCTCAACGGCGCCGGTCCGCAGATCGTGCAGAAGCTCAACGACGCCGGCATCTACCATTACTGGCAGCTCGCCGCGATGACGCCCGAGGATGTCGCCAAGGTCGATGCCGATCTGAAGCTCAACGGCCGCATCGACCGCGACTCGTGGGTTTCGCAGGCCCGCGGCTTCGTCGAGGCCGCCGCCGCGGCCTGATCGATCGGGATTTCGCGACGGCACCGTCATCGGGCCGTCGCGGTTCCAGGCATACCGGGCCCGGCCGCTCACCCGCGCGCCGGGCCTCTCGCATCCAGACCACACGAAAGGGACCGCCATGGCCAACATCACCGCCGCGATGGTGAAGGAGCTCCGGGAGACGACCGGCGCCGGCATGATGGATTGCAAGGGCGCGCTTAACGAGACGCAGGGCGACATCGAGGCCGCGGTCGACTGGCTGCGCAAGAAGGGTCTCGCGAAGGCCGCCAAGAAGGCCGGCCGCGTCGCCGCCGAGGGCCTCGTCGCCGTCGAGTCCGCCGGCCATCACGCCGCGGTGGTCGAGGTCAATTCCGAGACCGACTTCGTCGCTCGCAACGATGCCTTCCAGGCCTTCGCCCGCGAGGCCGCCAAGATCGCGCTGAACACCGACGGCACGCTGGAGGGCCTCCAGGCCGCCCATTTCCCGGGCGCCACCGAGACCGTTTCCGAGAAGCTGCAGGCCCTGATCGCCACGATCGGCGAGAACATGAACCTGCGCCGGGTCGCCAAGCTTGAGGTCAAGAAGGGCGTCATCGCCTCCTACGTGCACAACCAGATCTCCGAGGGCCTCGGCAAGATCGGCGTGCTCGTGGCGCTGGAATCCGAGGGCGATGTCGAGGCGCTCTCGGCGCTCGGCCGTCAGATCGCCATGCATGTCGCGGCGACCAACCCGGTGGCGCTCGACGCCTCGGGCGTCGATACCGCCACGGTTGAGCGCGAGTCGAACATCCTGCGCGAGAAGAACGCCGGCAAGCTGGACCACGTGATGGCCAAGATCATCGAGAGCGGCCTGAAGAGCTACTACAAGGAGGTCACCCTCCTGGAGCAGCCCTTCGTGCATGACGGCTCGAAGACGGTGAGCCAGGTCCTGAAGGAAGCCGGCTCGAAGGTCGGCGGTCCCGTGACCCTGACGGCCTTCGTGCGCTACGCCCTCGGCGAGGGCATCGAGAAGGAAGACGGGCCGGACTTCGCCACCGAGGTCGCCCAGCAGGCCGGTCGCGCCTGATCGCACGGGGGCAAATCGGTCAGGTCTTCCTGACCGCCCCGTGATCGAGCCCCGTCCGGCATCAGCCGGGCGGGGCTTGTTGTTTTCCGCGATGGGAAAGCCGCCAGTTGGTTGCGTGTTGCGGCGCACACCGCATCTCGCGGATGCGCACTACCTTGTCGGCATGACCTTGAAGCCTCTCTCCTACCTGATGATCGGCGCCTTCGCGTCCGGCCTTGTAATGACCGTCGTTGGCGCCGTCGGCGTCCTGACGGGCAGCTGAGACATGGCCCCGGCGTGATGGATCCTGTCATGCCGGGGCCGCATCGACCCAGGCTCTGCCATCCCAGACCCGGACTGTGACGGTGGCGCAGCCATCCGCGATGGTGATGCGGTTGTAGGCGTTGGGCTCGTTCCCGCGCAGGCGCGTCGAAGTCGCCGAGCCGGCCTGGACGGCCAGTAGACGCCCCCGGCAGCCGCGCATCACACCCTGGTCGACCGACTCGGTGCCGGGATCGTCGTCCACAGCAAAGCGCGCGTAGTGCCGGTGCAGATGGCCGGCGAGTGTCAGGCCGACACCGCAGCGGCGGAACGCCGCCAGCGCTAGGTCGGCGCGCCCGACCAGCCGGGCCTCCTCGTCCCAGGGCGGTGGCATGAACGGGTGGTGGCCCACCACGATCCTGAACAGATGCTCGGGCATGGCCGTGAGGCGGGCTTCGGTCCGGGCGATCTGGCCCCGCCGGATTACCCCGTGCGACCAGTCCGGCTCCGGCGCCCAGCGCCGCACCGTGTTCAGGCAGACCACGCCGATCTCCGAATCCGCGAAGCACGGCTCCGTCTCCGGCGCGATGGCGTGCCGGTAGCGCGCGAAGGGTCGCGCGAACCGCTGCACCAGATCGTAGGGCGAGATGTCGTGGTTGCCCGGCACGCCGATCCAGGGCGGCGACAGGCGATTCAGGAAGGCGCGGGCCTGCGCGAACTCGGACGGGCGCGCCGCCATGGTGAAGTCGCCCGAGGCGACGATCAGATCCGGCGTGTCCTCGTTCAATTCATCGACCAGGGCCTCGACAACCGCCGGGTCGGTGCGGCCGAAATGGAGGTCGGAGATGTGGCTGATCCGCCTCATGCCGCCGCCGTTTCTTCGGCGAAGCGCCGGTTCGTCTCGGCGCGCGGCACGATGACGGTCAGCGCCTGACGCCGGATGCGGTAGTGCAGGGGCGTGGGGATCAGGAGAACCTCGCCGTCATTCATCACCAGGAGCGCCCGTCGGCGCGACGCGATGCTGAGGTCGCCGATTGGCAGCCGCTCAACGTCGGGGAGCCGGCGCCAATCGCCGAGGGCGAATCCGACGGCGAGGCGCAGGCTGCGCCAGACCGAGAGGTTGGCCAGCACGTAGAGCGTGAGCTGGCCGGCATCGATCGGCGCCCGCAGCAGCACATGCCCCGGCTGCTCGACGTAATCGCCCACGACCACCGCCATCAGCCGCCCCCGCAGGCGCCGCGCCGTTCCGTCGATCAAGCCGGTCACCGTGAGCCGCGGATAGCGGCCGAGATGGCGGAGCATCCCGAGTGCCCAGCGCAGCAGGGTGCGCACGGCCCGGCGGGCGCGATGCGCTTCCCGGTGGCGGGCCACCCGCGCGGCCATGCCGAGCACGGAATTGATCACGAAGATCCGGCCGTTCACGTCACCCACATCGATCCGGCGCGGCACGCCCTGCGCGAGGTTGGCGATGGCGCCGTCGAGATCGAGGGGCAGGCCGAGGTCCCGCGCCAGAAGATTCATGGTGCCGAGAGGGAGGATGCCGAGCGGCGTCTCGCGCCCGACCAGGGCGGCCGCCGCGCAGGCGACCGTGCCGTCGCCGCCGGCCACCACCACCGCGTCGATCCCCGGCTCGGCCACCGCGGCCGCGATGCGCGCCGGGAGGGAAGCCCCCCGGTCGGCCTCACCCAGGGCCGCGATCCCGGCTGCGACGATCCGCTCGCGGATCGCCTCCGGCGTCGCACCGCCGACGCTGCCGGATTCCGTATTGATCACCAGGGCGATGCGCATGGCTATCCCGAGCTGGGGCGGGTCTCCGCACCGCTTTGCCAGGGCTGCACGTCGGTCGCGTGTCGGTGCGGGTTCAGCCGACGATCCCCGTCGGATCGCGGCCTGCCCCTCGACGGCGTTCACACGGTTGACGTAGAAGCCTCCCGGCTCGCACGAGGCGGGTCGGACGGGGATCGAGATGCCGGAGACGACGCCGTTTCGCCGAATTCTCGTGAAGCTGTCGGGGGAGGCGCTCGCCGCCCCGGACGGCTACTGGCTGCATCCGCCGACGCTGGCGGGGCTCGCCGAGGACATCGCCCGCACCATCGAGGCCGGGGCCGAGGTCGCCATCGTGGTGGGCGGCGGCAACATGATCCGCGGGGCGCGCATCTCGGCGGCCGGCTGGATCGACCGGGCGACCGGGGATTCGCTCGGCATGATGGCGACCGTGATGAACTCGCTCGCCATCGAGACGGCGCTGAACGCCGCGGGCGTCCAGGCGCGGACCATGTCGGCGGTCTCGATGCCGACGATCTGCGAGACTTATGCCCGGCAACCGGCTTTGCACCACCTGGACAAGGGCCAGGTGGTCGTCCTCGCCGGGGGCACCGGCAACCCGTTCTTCACCACCGACACCGCCGCGGTTTTGCGCGCCGCCGAGCTGCGCTGCGACGCCGTGCTCAAGGCGACGCAGGTCGACGGGGTCTACTCGGCCGATCCCAAGACGGACCCGAACGCGACCCGCTACGACCGCATTACCCACGATGAGGCCATCGCCCGCGACTTGAAGGTCATGGATACCGCCGCCTTCGCGCTGGCCCGGGAGAGCCGCCTCTCGATCGTGGTCGGCTCGCTCCATCCGCCGAGCTCGATCGCCGCGATCCTGTCTGGCGACGCGCCCTCGACCCTCGTGGCGCCCTGACGCGGCCGCGGATAGGCCGCCGCAACCGTTTGCGGCCCTGAAAAAATTCGTCCATTGAGGCCGCGACTGCCCGCGCCGGGCGAGAAGACCACGTCAGACGTCTCGGGACGATTCTCATGGCCACACCGGAATTCGACCTCAACGACATCAAGCGCCGGATGCAGGGCGCCGTCGCCTCGCTCTCGAAGGACCTCGGGTCCCTGCGCACCGGGCGCGCCACGCCCTCGCTCCTCGACCCGATCCAGGTCGATGCCTACGGCTCGGCGATGCCGATGGCCCAGGTCGCCACGGTGAGCGTGCCGGAGCCGCGGCTTCTGTCGATCTCGGTCTGGGACCGCAGCATGGTCACCGCCGTCGAGAAGGCGATCCGCGAATCCGATCTCGGCCTCAATCCGCAGACCGAAGGCCAGACCATCCGGCTCCGCATCCCCGAGATGAACGAGCAGCGCCGCAAGGAGATGGTCAAGGTCGCCCACAAGTACACCGAGGAGGCGCGCGTCGCCGTGCGCCACGTCCGCCGCGACGGCCTCGATCATCTCAAGAAGCTCCTGAAGGACAGCGCCATCTCGGAGGACGACGAGAAGCGCCAGGCCGCCGACGTGCAGAAGGCGACCGACCAGTACATCGCCGAGATCGACGGCGTGCTGGCCTCCAAGGAGAAGGAGATCATGCAGGTTTGAGGCAAGGCACGGTCCGCGCGTGACCGCCGCCGCCGCACCGGCCGCGCCGTCCAAGGCTCCGTCCAAGGGGCGGCGCGAGCTGTGGCTGCGCGTCGCCTCGGGCCTCGTGCTCGGGGCCGGCGTGGTGGCCGCCCTGGTCTATGGCGGCTGGCCGTTCGCCGGTGTCTGGCTCGCGGCCGGCATCATCGGCTTTGCCGAGTGGATGGTGATGAGCCGCACTGAGCCGCGCGAGGTGCTGATCGCGCTCGGCGCCGCGACGCTTGGTGCCCTGCTGCTCTGTCAGCGCGGTGGCGCCCCAGCGCCCGCCTGCCTCGCCGTCCTGATCCTCGGCGCCGCCGCCTGTGCCACGGTGGCGCGGACCGGCTGGGGCCGTTCGCGCGCCTTCGTCGGCGTGCTCGGCGCGGGGGCGATCGCGGCGGTGCCCGTGGCCCTGCGCGACGATCCGGCCATCGGCCTCGTCGGCCCCGCCTGGATGTTCGCGGTGGTCTGGTCCACCGACATCGCTGCCTACTTCGCCGGCCGGAAGATCGGCGGCCCGAAGCTGATGCCGCGGGTCTCGCCCAACAAGACGTGGTCGGGCGCGATCGGCGGCCTGATCGGCGCGGTCGCGGCCGGGACGCTGGTGCCGGTGGTGGCGGATCTCGCCGGGATGACCCTGCCGAGCGCCGCCTCCCTGCCGGTGGTGGCGGGCGTGAGCGCGGTTGCTTCCGTGCTCAGCCAAGCGGGCGACCTGCTCGAATCGGGCCTCAAGCGCCGCTACGGCGTGAAGGACTCCGGAAAAATCATCCCGGGCCATGGCGGTGTCATGGACCGCCTCGACGGATTTTTTGCGGTCGCGTTGTTGGCCGCGCTCTTCCTCGCCCTGCGCGGGGCTGGCCTGATCACGTGACGATGAGGGAGTTGAACCCGTGACCCAGATCGTCACCGTCTTCGGCGCCACCGGATCGATCGGCAAGTCCACGGCCGACCTGCTCGCCCAGCATGCCGACCGCTTCAGCGTCGGCGCCCTCGTAGGCGGCAAGGATCCCGTCGCGCTTGCCAGGATGGCGCGGGAGCTCAACGCGTCCTTCGCGGCGCTCGCGGACGAATCCGCCGGCCCGGCGCTCGCCGAAGCCCTGTCGGGCTCCGGCATTCCCAACGGCGCAGGGGAGGGGGCCGTCATGGAGGCGGTCGCCCGGGATGCCGACATCGTGGTGGCGGCGGTGAGCGGGGCGGCGGGCCTTAAATCGACCCATGCGGCGTTGCGCCTGGGCCGGACGGTGGCGCTCGCCAACAAGGAGAGCCTCGTCTGCGCCGGCGATGCCTTCATGCGCGACGCCGCGCGCTACGGCGCCACGATCCTGCCAATGGATTCCGAGCACGACGCCCTGAGCCAGGCGCTGGCCGGACGGCCGCTCGCCGACGTGCGCACCATGATGATCACGGCCTCCGGCGGCCCGTTCCGCACCTGGTCCCACGAGCGTATCGCCGCCGCCTCCGCCACCGAGGCCGCCGCCCATCCGACCTGGTCGATGGGCATGAAGATCAACATCGATTCGGCGAGCCTGATGAACAAGGGCCTCGAACTGATCGAGGCGCACCACCTGTTCGGCATCGAGCCCGAGCGCCTGGACGTCGTGGTGCATCCGCAATCGGTGATCCACGGGATGGTCTACTGGCTCGACGGCGCCGTGACCGCCGAGCTGGCGCTGCCCGACATGCGGGTGCCGATCTCCCACTGCCTGGGCCTCGGCGACCGGCTGACCATCGCGCGCGGGCGGCCGCTGGACCTCGTGACGCTCGGTGCGCTCACCTTCGAGGCCGCGGACGAGGAGCGCTTCCCGTGCCTGCGGATCGCCCGGGCGGCCCTGGCCGCGGGTGGCGCCGCGCCGACCGTGATGAACGCGGCCAACGAGATCGCGGTGGCGGCCTTTATCGCGGGCCGGATCGGCTTCTACGGGATCAGCGATCTCGTGGAGCGGGCCTGCACCCACTTCGCCGGCCAGTACCGGACCGCGCCGGCCGATGTCGACGAGGCATTGGCCATCGACGCCCATGTCCGGGTCTGGAGCGCCGAGGCGCTGCCGGAGCTGCGCGCCGCCGGGTAGCGGCCGGCTCGGGCGACGCGTCAGCGCTCCGGCCCGTACCCGGCCAGGAACACCCGCACCGCCTCGGCGGTCTGGAACTGCATCCGCGCTTCATCCGCCTTGCCGGCCGCGGCGAACAGCATCCGCGTCAGGAGTCCGGCCAGGCAGAGATGCAGGAAGTGCTGGGCCGCCAGGGTGGTGTCGGCAATGCGCAGCCGACCGGCCTTCACCTGCACGTCGAGATAGGCTGCGAGCCGTGCGACCCCGCGGGCTGGGCCGGCGTCGTAATAGACCTGCCCGAATTGCGGGAACTTCTCGCAGACGCCGATCACCATGCGGTGCATTGAGATGTGCCGCGGCTGGGACATCTCGGCGAGGAAACTCATCCCTAAGCGCGTCAGGACGGCCGGGATATCGGTATCGTTCGGATCGAAGGTGAAGAGCGTCTCGGCGAGGCTGGCCTTCTCCTCAAGGATCAAGGCCTCGAACAGCGCCTCCTTGCTGTCAAAATACACGTAGAGCGTGCCTTTCGAGACGCCGGCCGCCCGCGCGATCTCACCCATGCTGGCACCGTCGTAGCCCGCCGAAAGGAAGACCGTCCGGGCACCGTCCAGGATCTGACGTCGCTTGTCGCCCTCGTGCGCAGATACGCCCCGATCCAGCGCTGCACCCTGTGCCATCGTTCCGTCCGACGCCCCTGGCGCCGCTCCGCTTGACCGAACCGTTCGGTCAACATACCCTGGGGCCAATTCGGAATCGCGTCAAGGCGCGCCGATGTTTTGACCGAACGGTTCGGTCAACACCGTTGTCGTTGGATGTGAGGCTCTGCAATGTCCCTGCGCGAGGACGCTGATCGCCCCGATCCGATCGTCGAACGCGGCGACGAGGAGCGGGCCGAGGGTCCAGCCCGATCCGTCGCGACGCCGACACCGGCCGTGCCGGCCAATCAGACCTCGATACCGGAGGGCGCTGCGGCGGCGCGCAGGCGTCCGCTCCGCCGGGCCTTCCTGCTCGTTATCCTGGCCGTCGCATTCGGCGGCAGCGCCTATGCCGGGTGGCAATGGTGGACGGTATGGCGCTTCTTCGTCTCGACCGACGACGCCTACGTCCAGGCCGACATTTCGGTGCTCGCCGCCAAAGTCCCGGGCTATCTTGAATCCGTTCCGGTGGTGAACGGCGTGTCGGTGAAGAAGGGCGACGTGATCGCCAAGCTCGACGACGGCGACTATCGCCTCGCGCTCCAGGCCGCGCAGGACAAGCTTGCCACGCAGGAGAGCACCATCGCGCGGATCGCCCGGCAGACCGAGGCTGCCCAGGCACAGGTCGCTCAGGCGGCCGCCCAGCTCGACGCCGCCCGCGCCGACGCCGTCCGCGCCCAGGCCGATTTCGCCCGGTCGACGCAGATGCAGGCCGATTACGTCGCCAAGTCGCGCATCGACCAGACCCGCGCCGACCGCGACCGGACCGAGGCGTCGGTCAAGGCCATGGAGGCCGGCCTCTTGGCCGCCCGCGCCAATGTCGACGTGCTCCAGGCGCAGAAGCGCGAGGCCGAGAGCGTCGCGGCGGAGCTGCGCACCGCCGTCGACCGCGCCCAGCGCGACCTCGATTTCGCGGTGATCCATGCGCCCTTCGACGGGGTGGTCGGCAACAAGGCCGTTGAGGCCGGCGCCTACGTGGCGCCGGGGACGCGTATCGCTGCCCTGGTGCCGCTCCAGAGCGTGCGGATCGACGCGAACTTCAAGGAGACCCAGGTCCAGCGCATGCGCCCCGGCCAGCCGGTGATCGTGACGGTCGACGCCTACCCGGATCGCGAGATCCAGGGCGTGGTGGAATCGTTCTCGCCGGCCTCCGGCTCGGTGTTCAGCCTGCTGCCGCCCGACAACGCGACCGGCAACTTCACCAAGATCGTCCAGCGCCTGCCGGTGCGGGTGCGGGTGCCGGAGGATGTCGCCCGCGAGGGTCTGTTGCGGCCGGGCCTGTCGGCGGTGGTGCGGGTCGATACCCGTGCCGGTGCGGACCGCTCGGTGCTCGACCGGGCTGCGCGCGAGCGGCCGGTCAGCACCGCGAGCCGGTAAGACCGGCGATGGCTGCCACCGCCGCCCTGGCGCCGGCCGCGCCGGCCCGCGCAGCCGAGCCGCCGCTCGACCGCCGCCGGATGGTGGCGTTCGTCTGCATGGTGTTCGGGATGTTCATGGCGATCCTGGATATCCAGATCGTCTCGGCCTCCCTCAACGAGATCCAGGCCGGCCTCTCGGCCTCCGGCGACGAGATCCCCTGGGTCCAGACCAGCTACCTCATCGCCGAGGTGATCTCGATCCCGCTCTCCGGCACCCTGTCGCGGGTGCTCTCGACCCGGTGGATGTTCGCGATCTCGGCGGGCGGCTTCACGCTGATGAGCGTGATGTGCGCGACCTCCTCGTCGATCGGCGAGATGATCGTCTGGCGCGCCGCGCAGGGCTTCATCGGCGGCGGCATGATCCCGACCGTGTTCGCGGCGGCGTTTACGATCTTCCCGCCCTCGAAGCGTACCATCGTGTCGCCGATGATCGGCCTCGTCGCGACGCTCGCGCCGACCATCGGCCCGACGGTCGGCGGCTATCTCACCGACCTGATGTCCTGGCACTGGCTGTTCCTGATCAACGTCGTGCCGGGCCTCTTCGTGACGGTCTCGACCTGGATCCTGGTCGATTTCGATGAGCCCAATTACAGCCTGCTCGACTCCTTCGACTGGGCGGGCCTCGCCTTCATGGCGGGCTTCCTCGGCTGCCTCGAATACGTGCTGGAGGAGGGACCGAACCACGATTGGTTGCAGGATGAGGCTGTTTTCGCCTGCGCGGTGATATGCGGGGTCTCGGCGCTGCTGTTCTTCTGGCGCGTGTTCACGGCCAAGCAGCCGATCGTCGATCTGCGCGCCTTCTCCGACCGCAACTTCGCCAGCGGCTGCGTGGCGAGCTTCGTGCTCGGCATTGGCCTCTATGGGCTGACCTACATCTACCCCGTCTATCTCGCGCGGGTCCGCGGCTACTCGGCGCTGATGATCGGCGAGACGATGTTCGTCTCCGGCCTGCTCATGTTCATCACCGCGCCGATCGCCGGGCGGCTCTCCGCCAAGGTCGATCCGCGCCTCATGATGGGGATCGGCTTCGCGGGCTTCGCCTGCGGCACCTGGATTGTCACCGGCCTCACCAAGGATTGGGACTTCTACGAGCTGCTGCTGCCGCAGATCCTGCGCGGCTGCTCGCTGATGCTGTGCATGATCCCGATCAACAACATCGCGCTCGGCACCCTGCCGCCGGCCCGGATGAAGAACGCCTCCGGCCTGTTCAACCTCACCCGCAACCTCGGCGGGGCGGTCGGCCTCGCGCTGATCAACACGGTGCTCAACGACCGCTGGGACCTGCACCTCGCCCGGTTGCATGAGCGGTTCAGCTGGACGAGCAACGCCGCGTTGGAACGCCTCGACACGCTTCAGCGCGGCTTCGAATCGTTCGGGAGCGCGGCTCCCGGCATGGCCCTCAAGGCCATGACCAACACGGTACGGATCCAGGGACTCGTCATGGCCTTCGAGGACGTCTTTCTCGCCCTCACGGTGCTGTTCCTGGCCATGGCTTGCGCGGTGCCGCTGGTCCGGCGCCCGCGTGCGGTGGCCGGCGGTGGAGGCGGGCACTGACGGGGCCATCGGGCCCGCCGCGACGATACGCGAGCCGACACAGGATTGCGTTGGCGGTGCGCCCCACCGATCTGCTAGAATGTCCGGATGCGCCTGTCTCGGGGCCGGCGCGGCGACGGCCAGGGATCGGCTTATGGACTTCCTCAACGCGATGGGCGGCACCGCCGGTGGTTTCTTCGGTGCCCTGATCCCGTTTCTGTTCGTGCTCACCGTCGTGGTGTTCGTGCACGAAATGGGTCACTTCCTGGTCGGGCGCTGGTGTGGCGTCGGCGTCCACGCCTTCTCGCTCGGTTTCGGGCCGGAACTCATCGGGTTCAACGACCGCCGCGGCACCCGCTGGAAGCTCTGTGCCATCCCCCTCGGCGGCTACGTGAAGTTCCACGGCGACGTGAACGGGGCGAGCATGCCCGACCCCGAGGCCGTCGCCCGCATGACCCCGCAGGAGCGGGCCATCAGCTTCCCGACCCAGCCCGTAGCCAAGCGCGCCGCGATCGTCGCCGCCGGGCCGGTGGCGAACTTCATCCTGGCGATCCTGCTGTTCGCCGGAGCGATCTGGTTGGGTGGCCGCTATGAATTGCCCGCCCGCGTCTCCTCGGTGGAGCCGAACAGCGTCGCGGCCCAGGCCGGGTTCCAGCCGGGCGACGTGATCACTGCGATCGACGGCGAGAAGATCGGCGACTTCAACGCCATGTACCGCACTGTGACGGGCAGCGCCGGCACGCCCCTGACCTTCACGGTGGAGCGCGACGACAAGCCGATCACCATTCAGGCGACGCCGGCCACCTTCGAGGAGAAGACCCCGTTCGGCCGCCACCGGATCGGCCGGCTGGGCATTCGCTCCCCCGCGGGGTCCGAGGCGCGCCTCGTCCGCTACGGGGCCGTCGACTCCCTGAACCTCGGCGTGAAGGAGACCTACTTCGTCGTCGAGCGCACCTTCTCGTATCTCGGCAAGCTGGTGACCGGCCGTGAGTCGGCCGATCAGCTCTCGGGCCCGATCGGCATCGCCCGCGTCTCCGGCGAAGTCGCCAAGACCGGCGGCGTCGGCGGCCTGGTCGGCCTGATCGCGCTCCTCTCGGTCTCGATCGGGCTCCTGAACCTGTTCCCGGTGCCGCTGCTCGATGGCGGCCATCTGCTGTTCTACGCTTTCGAAGTCGTCCGCGGCCGTCCGCTCAGCGAGCGCGCCCAGGAGATCGGGTTCCGGATCGGCCTCGCCCTGGTCCTCATGCTGATGCTGTTCGCCGCCTGGAACGACATTCTCAACCTCGGCGCGTCCTGGCGGAACACCTGATCCGGAGGGGTTGCGGGCTGCTCGGGTGCCCGCTGGGGATTCCGGTGATCCTCCACCGGAAAGGATGCCTGATTCCCGCCGCGATCCGGCCGCGAAGCCGCCCGATCAGCGCCCCCGCGAGGGATCAGAATTGCGTTAACGTCGCGTGAAAAGCGCCGCGGGTGGATTGGAAAACGCGCGTCAACAGAAGCGTTTACGCGTCCTTTACCACGATCCGGTGTTTGCCCGCGCGGTGGCCGGATCGTTAAGTGGCGCGAAGGCCACGACCCCCCAAAATCCCCTGACGATGGCCGCCCGCGCGTTTGCTTGGCAGGGGAATCCCGCTAAGAGCTACGCTTGGACCGAAGCCACGCTTGGACCAGGTGACGGGACGACCGGTCAACGGTCGCCTGCGACGGGCTAACCCCCGCGACCAGAACAGAAACGGGCGATTGCATGATGTCGTTGACGGGGAAGCCCCGACGTAAGTCGGTGCGGAGAACCATCGTCCTAGTCACTGCGGGTCTGAGCGTCGTCCTGAGCGGGGCCGCTCAGGCGCAGCAGATCGTCGTCCAGGGCAACCAGCGCGTCGATGCCGACACGATCCGGTCCTACGTGACCGGGACGGCGTCCGGCTCCGCCGAGGAGGCTCGCCGCAACCTGCTTGCGAGCGGCATGTTCTCGGACGTGAAGGTCGCCCAGTCGGGCGGGCGCACGGTGGTCACCGTCCGCGAGAACAACCTGATCAATCGGGTGGTTTTCGAGGGTAACAAGAAGATCGAGAAGGCGACCCTGGAAGGGGTGGTCGAGGCGAAGGCCCGCGGCCCCTACAGCGAGGCAATCGTCAACGCCGATCTCGCCCGCATCCGCGACGTCTACAAGCGGTTCGGCCGCGGCACCGCCAAGGTGACCTACCGCACCGTCGACCTGCCGAACGGTCGCGTCGACGTGATCTATCAGATCGATGAGGGCGATAAGACCGGTATCGTCTCGATCAATTTCGTCGGCAACAACGCCTATTCCGACCGGACGCTCAAGGGGCTGATGAGCTCCTCGGAGATGAACTTCCTGTCGTTCATCAAGACCTCGGACGTCTACGATCCCGACCGCATCACCAACGACCTCGATCAGGTGCGCCGCTACTACCTGAAGAACGGCTACGCCGACTTCCAGGTCGTCAGCGCGGATGCCCGCTATGTCGAGGGCGAGACCTCCGGCTACGTCATCACCGTCACGGTGAGCGAGGGCGAGCAGTACAAGGTCGGCGCGGTGCAGGTGGATTCCCGTCTGCCCGGCCTCGACACGACGCAGCTCAACGCGGGTGTCGCCACGGCGGTGGGTGACGTCTACAACGCCGACGACGTCGAGAAGACGCTGAACAACGTCACCCGCGAGGTGAACCGCGCCGGTTATCCGTTTGCGCAGGTTCGCCCGACCGGCCAGCGCGATCCGGGCAGCCACCAAGTCTCCCTGGGCTTCGTGGTCGAGGACGGCCCGCACGTCTACGTCGAGCGCATCAACATCCGCGGCAACACCCGCACCCGCGACTACGTCATCCGCCGCGAGCTCGATATCGCCGAGGGCGATGCCTATAACCGCGTGCTCACCGACCGCGCCGAGCGGCGCCTGAACGGCCTGGGCTTCTTCAAGAAGGTCCGCTTCTCCAACGAGCCGGGCTCGTCCCCGGATCGCGTGGTGATCAACATCGACGTTGAGGATCAGCCCACGGGCTCGTTCTCGGTGGCGGGCGGCTACTCCACCCAGGACGGCATCATCGGCGAAGTCTCGGTCTCCGAATCGAACTTCCTCGGCCGCGGCCAGTATGTCCGCCTTGCCGGTACGGGCGGTCAGTACTCGCGCGGCGTCGACTTCTCGTTCACCGAGCCGTACTTCTTGGGCTACCGGCTCGCCGCTGGCTTCGACGCCTTCTACAAGTATTCCGACCTGACCCGGTACTCGCGCTACGAGACCACGGTCTATGGCGGCCAGCTGCGCCTGGGTCTGCCGATCACCGAGGAATTCGGCGTCACCCTGCGCTACTCGCTCTACAACACTGAGCTGAAGGTGCCGAACACCCTCAAGCGGCCGTACAATGACTGCTCGATCCCGATCCCGGGCTACACTGCGACCTACGCGGCGGGCACGATCGATCCGAATACGGGCCGCAACATCGGCGGTCAGGCGATCTACCCGAACTGTGCCTACGACGGTGAAGCCTCCATCGCCATCAAGGGCTCGCAGGGCAACACGCTGACCTCCCTGGCCGGTCTGACACTCGCCTACTCGACCCTCGACGTGATCGGCGCGCCGCATAACGGCCTCTACGCCGAACTGAAGCCCGACGTGGCGGGCCTGGGCGGCGACTCGAAGTTCTTCCGCGTCACCGCCGATGCCCGCTACTACAAGGAGCTGTTCGAGGACGTGATCGGCTTCGTCCGGTTCCAGGGCGGTCACATCCAGTCGATCAACAACCAGCCTCTGCGTGTGACGGACGAGTTCTTCCTCGGCCCGTCGCTGGTCCGCGGCTTTGCCCCGAACGGCATCGGTCCGCGCGACGTCGGCATCGCCGATGCCCGCTCGAACGCGATCGGCGGCTCGACCTATATCGGTGGCACCCTCGAAGTGCAGTTCCCGCTGCCGGGCGTCCCGCGCGATCTCGGCCTGAAGGGCGCGCTCTTCGCCGATGCCGGTACGCTGTTCGGCTACAGCAGCCGGCGCTCGTTCGACGTGAACGGCGACAGCTTCATCAACGGCACGGATCCGGCCACCGGTCGCTGCAACTTCAACGCCTACAAGATCGGCGTCGAGCCGGAATGCGTGAACGTCCGCGACAGCGCCACGATCCGCTCGTCGGTCGGCGCCTCCATCCTGTGGAACTCGCCGCTCGGCCCGATCCGCTTCGACTACGCCTACGCCCTGACCAAGGATGAAGGTATCGCGGTCTACGTGCCGATCCTCGGCAAGTACGGCCATATCGGCAAGGATCAGACCCAGGCGTTCCGCTTCTCCGGCGGCTCGCGCTTCTGATCACAATCCCTGGCGCGGCGGCCATCGGCATGGCCGCCGCGTTATCAAGCATGTCAGATCCTATCTTCTTCTCGGCCACGGCCAGCCTGACCCTCGCGGAGATCGCCGCCGCCGCCGGCGCCAGCCTGCCCGAAGGCGCCGACCCGGACGCCCGCCTCGTCGGCGCGGCCCCCCTGGAAGCGGCCGGCCCCGAGCACCTCGCCTACATGGACAACGCCCGCTACGGTGACGCCTTCGCGGCGACGCGGGCCGGGGCCTGTCTGGTTTCACCGCGCTTCGCGGCCCGCTGTCCGTCCGGTACCGTTGCCCTCGTGAGCCGCGATCCCTACCGCGCCTACGCGGCTCTTCTCGGCCGCCTGCATCCGGATGCCCTGCGCCCGGGCTCGCAATTCGGCGCCCGCGGGATCGCACCGGGCGCCCATATCCACCCGGAGGCGCGCCTCGAAGAGGGCGTCACGGTTGATCCGGGCGCGGTTATCGGCCCCGGCGCGGAAGTCGGGAGTGGTACCGTGATCGGTCCGAACGCGGTGATCGGCCCGGGCGTGCGCATCGGGCGCGACTGCGCCATCGGGGCCGGTACAACCCTCAGTCACGCGCTCCTGGGAAACCGGGTGATCCTCCATCCTGGCGCCCGGCTCGGGCAGGACGGGTTCGGCTTCGCCATGGGCGCAAGCCATCTCAAGGTGCCACAGATCGGACGCGTCATCGTTCAGGACGATGTCGAGATCGGCGCGAACACCACGATCGACCGGGGCGCCTCGCGCGATACGGTGATCGGCGAGGGAACCAAGATCGATAACCTCGTGCAGATCGCTCACAACGTCGTTATCGGGCGTCACTGCGTGATTGTGTCGGGCGTGGGAATCTCGGGATCGACCACGCTGGAGGATTACGTCGTCCTTGGCGGCCAGGTCGGCGTCGTCGGCCACCTGCGCATCGGTCGTGGATCGCAGATCGCCGGCTCGTCCAACGTCAACCGCGACGTGCCGCCGGGCAGCCGCTGGGGCGGCACACCCGCCAAGCCGGTACGGGCGTGGTTTCGCGAGTTGACCACCCTGGCCCGCCTCGCCGAGCGCTCGGGCAAAGGCTCAGCGGACGAAGAGGGCTGAGGCCAGCAGGCCGCGGCCCTCGCCTTTCCCGCCATTCAGATCGGCCCGTGGGTCCGGAAGGCCTTGCGCTTTCGGCGAATTCTTCCGAAGAGGGCGCTCCGTGCGCCCAGGGCGGGCGGAACTCAGACCGTTAATTGTGGCAAGTCGAGGTGCAGGATCCGATGAGTGAGGCGGCACGCGAGACCGGCAGCGAGCTGGGTACAGCCGATATCCAGACGCTGCTGGAGTTGCTGCCCCATCGCTATCCGTTCCTCATGGTGGACCGGATCGTCGAGATCGACCGGGACGAATCCTGCGTCGGCATCAAGAACGTCACCGCCAACGAGCCGCAATTTATGGGCCACTTTCCGGGCCTGCCGGTCTTCCCGGGGGTGCTCCTGATCGAGGGCATGGCCCAGACCGCCGGCGCGATCTGCTGCCGCCACATCCGGACGGACGAGCTGCGCACCAAGCAGGTGTTCTTCATGACCATCGACAAGTGCAAGTTCCGCAAGCCGGTCACGCCGGGCGATCAAGTGCGGTTCCATATGAAGAAGATCAATCACCGCCGGACCATGTGGTGGTTCCGCGGCGAGGCCCGAGTGGATGGAACGCTGGTTGCTGAGGCCGAGATCGGCGCCATGCTGGTGACGGAGTGAGCGCGCCGTTCATCCACGCGAGCGCCGTGATCGAGCCCGGCGCCGAGATCGGTGACGGCGCGCGGATCGGCCCCTTCTGCCATGTCGGGCCCGAGGTCGTGCTCGGACCGGATTGCGAACTGGTCAGCCACGTCGTTCTAGCGGGTCGCACCACGATCGGTCCTCGCACCCGGATCTTCCCCTTCGCGTCGATCGGTCACCAGCCTCAGGATCTGAAGTACCG
>Ga0316232_1001079_pt1 | contig 35775 bp, 28 predicted proteins | sample TBHtaG_FD_206006 | JGI IMG/M metagenome (GOLD analysis project Ga0316232, IMG submission 206006) | Freshwater microbial communities from Trout Bog Lake, Wisconsin, USA - TBH18025_13 | ecosystem: Environmental > Aquatic > Freshwater > Lake > Hypolimnion/Profundal zone | place: USA: Wisconsin... | reverse complement strand
GAGATGACTGATGGAAAACGTTTGTTTGCCGGCATGCGTCGCGGGCGGGGTCTTGGGCGTCGGCCGTGATCTCACCCGGCGAAAGCGCATCGAAACCGACCTGCTGAGGTCCCACGCCGAAATGACGGCCATCCTGGAAAGCACCAACGATCTGATCTGGTCGGTGGACGGCGACTTCGCCCTGGTCACCTTCAATTCGAGCTTCGCGCATCACATCAAGGCCCATTATCGAGCCGACGCCAAGGTCGGTGAGCGGCTTCCGGACCTCCTCCCGGCAGAATTGGGTGCCATCTGGAGTCGCCATTTCAACAAGGCCATGACGGAAGAACCATTCCGGCTGGAGTACTACCTGCCGGAGGGAACGACCCTGGAACTGTCCTTGAACCCCGTGGTGGTGGCTGGCAGGACCGTCGGGGTATCGGTGTTCGGCAAGGACATCAGCGAGCGGAAGTTGAGCGAGGAAACCCTGAGGGAGAGCGAACGGCAGTTCCAGGATCTCTTCGAACACATGATCTCCGGCGTCATCGTCGCGGATGTGATCCAGGCGGCGGATGGCACGCCGGCGGGCTGGCGCCTGGTGAAGGCCAACGCCGCGGCGGAGGCCCTGTCGGGACTGCCCCTGAAGCAATGGATCGGCGAACCCTTCGCCAAAACGACCCTACTGCAGGAGCAGGAGATCCGCGATCTCTATGGCGTCGCCCTGGAGGGCAAGGTGCTCGACTTCAGCCAATACAACGAGACCATCAAGCGGCACTTCGAGGTGCGGGCCTACTCCCCGCGGAGGGGCCAGTTCGCCATGATGTTCCACGACGTCACGGAAAAAAGGCGCGCGGCCGAGGAGAAGGAGCAGCTGCAGGCCCAGTTGGAACACTCCCAGCGATTGGAGGCCACCGGGCGCTTGGCGGGCGGCATTGCCCACGATTTCAACAACATGCTTGCGGTCATCCTGATGAGCACGGAAATGGGCCTGCTGCAAAGCGAGCACGACGGCGAAGCCGGGATCGCCTTCGGGCATATCCGGACCGCCGCTCTCCACTCCGCCGACCTCACCAAGCAGTTGCTCGCCTTCGCCCGGCGGCAGCCGATCTCGCCCAGGACCATCGACCTCAACGAGGCCATCGAGAAGGCGCTCAAGATGTTGCGGCGCCTCATCAGCGAGGAGATCGAGATCGTCTGGCGGCCGAGTCCCGGCGACTGGAAGGCCTGGCTGGATCCCACCCAGCTGGATCAGCTGTTCGCCAACCTGCTGGTCAACGCCAGGGATGCCGTCGGCAGGCAAGGCAGGATCACCATCCGCACCGGGAACCTGCACCTGGCTGAAGGCGAAGCCGCCGAAAGCGCCAAGGCTGAGCCGGGGGAATATGTGACCTTTTCCGTCAGCGACGACGGCTGCGGCATCAGTCCCGACGTCCAGGGGCGGATCTTCGAGCCGTTCTACACCACGAAGGCTTTGGGACAAGGCACCGGGCTGGGCTTGGCGACGGTTTACGGGGTGGTCCGGCAGAACAAGGGTTTCATCCGGGTGGAAAGCGCGGTCGGACAGGGGAGCACCTTCCATATCCATTTCCCGCGCCACCAGGACGCGGCCGCAGCCAGCCCAGCCGAGGCTCCGGAGTGGCCAAACGGTGCCCGCCCCGGAGAAACCGTGCTGGTGGTGGAAGACAACGTGGACTTCCTTGAGACCGTCCACACCCTTCTGGAGGTACTGGGCTACCGGGTCCTGTCCACCAGCCGTCCGGAAGAAGTCATGGATCTGGTCGCGGCCCACCGGCACTCGATCAGCGTCGTGCTGAGCGATGTCACGATGCCCGGAATGGATGGTTTCACGCTCGCCAAGCTGGTCCATGCCAAGCACCCGAACCTCAGGTTCCTGTTCATGTCCGGTTACCCCGCCAGCGGCATCGGCAAGCCCGGCATGATCCCGCAGGGCTATGAAATGATCCAGAAACCCTTCACCATGTCCGATTTCGCCAAGAGACTCCGGGCGGTGCTCGACGCCCGGCAAGGCTGACGGCGCTGTGGAAGAGCAGCACCAGCCTTCGCTGAATGCCCGGCATCCGCGCAAAGCCCGATGAAACCACGCACCCGTCCCTTCTTGGAGTCGACATGAATCTGGCAGCCTCCCCCGCCTCGAGCCACACCCAGATGGAACTCATCAGATCCGCCATCCAGTTGTTCGCCACCCGCCGGTTCGACGAGGTGGAAATCCACGACATTTTGGCTGTCGCCGGAGTCGACAGTTACCATGACGCTTTCCGCTACGGAGGAAAAGGGGACATCTATGCCGCGGCGCTCTGGGTGGCCTGCCGCCGGGTCGGCCGGTTGGCCAAGTTCCTTCCTGAGCCTCCCGGAATACGTGACCGGGAGGCTCCTCAGAAAGCGGGCGAGGCGCTGCGCGCGCACATCAGGATGCTCCTCTCGCTGGGGCTCGGACGGGTTCCCGACGAGGTCCCCGAACCGTTCCGGGACGAGGAAAGGAGGAATGTGCTGATGGTGATCCGGGAGGTGTCGTCACCGCACGTCGGGCTGGCCTCCCATTTGCTCGAGGCCGTCGGCCCCTTCGCGGACCACCTGGCCCAGTGCGTGCGCGCTTTGCGGCCGGATCTCGATGCCGAGGCCGGGTTCCGGATGGGCCTCAGTGTCCATGGGCAAATCCTCTTCCTGAACAGCAATTCGGCAATGGTGCCATTGTTCCGGGACCAGCCCTACTTCGATGGCGATTTGGAATCTCTGACCGACCACTATTTCACTTTCTGCCTCAAAGGCATTGCTGATTGACCTGGGCGGTGACCGCTCAGGCCGGAGCAGGAACAACCATCACCATCGAGCTGCCCCCTGCTCGAATTCGCATGGAATTGCCATATGCTGACCCTAGCACCTGAAAAATATCGCCGGAACCAGGTTCAGGCAGGGCAGGTCCAACCATGTTCAGGGATCTGAGGACCCAGGTCAGGCCATGGCGGCGCTTGGTGGCGTTCGGCCTGCTGCTGACGGCGTTGGCCCTGGCCGTTTCGGTCCTGGGCGACGGGCACCGCTACCCCATTCTGGTGCGGGTGCGCGAAGCGATGTTCTGGGCCCTGGGCTGCTACCTGGGGATCCGGGTCTTCACCCACGTGTTGCTGGACCCGCTGCTGAGCCACTGGCGCACATCCACCCCCGGGTTCACCCGGGATCTGGTGGTGGTGGTGCTGTACCTGGGCACCGCGGTGTTCCTGCTGCACCGGTCGGTGGGCGTGGACCTGGGCACCCTGATGAGCACCGGTGCCATCGCCGCCGCGGTGTTGGGCCTTTCCATGCAGGAGACCCTGGGCAACCTGTTCGCCGGCATCTCCATGAGCCTGGCCCCGGCCTTCCGGGTGGACGACTGGGTGGAGGTCACCGGCAACCTGAGGGGCGGCAGCGGCCAGGAGACCTTCGTCGGCCGGGTGGAGACCATGACTTGGCGCACCGTCCAGATCATCACCGAGAACGGGGACACCACCATCTTCCCCAACCGGATCCTGGCCCAGGCGGTGGTCACCAACCTGTACGCGCCTTCCGGCCTGCACCGGCGCACCCTGAAGCTGGCGGTGGCTCCCCACGAGGCCATGGCGGCCACCCTGGCGGCCCTGGAACAGGCCCTGGGAGGGATTCCGCACCATCCTGACCACAAGCCTGAGGTCAGGCCCCATAGCTTCGATGTGGGCGGGGTGATGCTGGAACTGCGATTCTGGGCCCTGGGCTGGCGCCACGGCCGGGCCGCCAACTTCCTGGCGGTGCGCCTGACCCAGACGGTGCTGAACCGCCTGGAGGTGCCCCTGCTGGGCCCCCATGGGACCACCCCCACCCGCACCAGCCCGGTCGTGCTCCAGGACGGCGTCCTGGAGGACATCCTGGAACACCTCGGGCTGCCGCGGGAGTGGGCCCCGGAGCTCAAGGACGGCGTGTTCCTGCGCCGGGCCGAGCCGGGCGAGGGGGTGATCCGGGAAGGGGATCCGGGTGCATCCCTGTTCATGGTCATGACCGGCACCCTGCAGGCGGTGAAGGTGGTCGAGCGTATGGAGCCCTATACCGGGCTGTTCTGGGAGGTGGTCGGGGAACTGGGGGCCGGGGACTGGTTCGGCGAGGGCTCCCTGCTCACCGGCGCCCCCCGCCGGGCCACGGTGGTGGCGGCGACAGCGTGCGAATTGGTGGAGGTGCCCAAGGCCGCCTTTGAGCGGGCCTTGCGCGGGGCCCCCCATCTGGTGGAGGGACTGGTCGAACTGATGGAATCCAGATCCACCCGGATGTCCGAAATGCCCCGTACGGCCAACCGCCGGGACCTGATGCGGGAGGAGATCAAGCGCTGGTTCCGGCTCTGATTCACCACCCCGCAGGGCAGTGGTCCTGCGCCCTCAAGTGGGATGCCGGGCTGGGCGTGCGGTTCCAGGCCAAGGGCCTGGTGGGGCGGATCGACTTGGCCCGCTCCCGGGAGCAGACCGGGGTGCAGATGATGGTGGGGCACCCCTTCCAGTTCTGATCGAAGTCTGGCATCGCGACCGCCGATTCAGGTTCGATGGGGAACCTTTGCATTCGGGGACTCCCAATTGCCACCCAGCGCTTTATAGAGCGCCACCCAATGCAAAGCGACGGCCTGCCGGGATTGGGCCAGGTCATCCTGCGCCAACAGCAGTTGCCGCTCTGCCGCCAAAACCTCCATGTAGTCGATGGTTCCCATCATGTACCGGCTGCGGGAACCTTCGAGCGCCTGGCCCGCCCGTTCGACGGCCCGGCCCAGGTTCCTTTCCTGCTCTTGCCCCTGGCGGAAGGCCGTCAGCGCGTCCTCCACATCGCGCAGGGCGGAAAGGAGGGTGTACTGGTAGGCCAGCAGGGCCTGTTGCTGGTTTCCCGATTCATGGGCCGCCAAGACAGCGGTCTGGCCGAAATTGGACAGATCCAAAACAGCCTCAGGGCGTCCGGGAAAGCATCGGCTGGTGCCGGAAAGGGCGTCCGAAAACCTGGCCGAATCATATGGGAAACTCCCGGTAAGGTTGAACTTGGGATAATCGTGGGCCAGGGCGGCGGCGATGCGCGGGTTGGTGCCTTCGACCCAACGCTCCGCTCGGCGCACATCCGGACGACCACGAAGCAGATCGGATGACAAGTCGGCGCCCACCAAGGAAGGAGTGGTGGCCGCCGGACCAAGCCTGTCAAGTTCGGCGGCAAGCGCGTTGGGGTCCTGGTCGAGCAGAGTGGCGATCGCCTGCACAGCCCTGGAGATCCCGTCCTGGATCGGCGCCAGCCGCGCCCTGGCTTGCCCCAACTGGTCACGGGCCCGCGAACAATCCAGGTCCGTGGCCAGGCGCTGATGGGCAAGGGAATGCGTTAACGCCAGAACATTCTCCTGAATGACGAGGCTGTCGATCGTGAGGTCGGATCGATGCCGCAAACTGCGCAGTTCGAGGTAATCCCGAGCCACCTCCGCCAGGAAGGAAACCATGGCATCGGTCCCCTCGTCGGTCGGCGCCAGCCGATCGCCCACGGTCCCGTGCCGACCCGGTACGGCAAACAGGGGCATTTCCCAGGTGGCATCGAACCCTTGTTTCCAGAACTCGGCCGGCCCTCCCCCCCCGTTCGCCAGCCTCGAGGCCGTGCTGTCATCCTTCGGCGCCATGCTCAAGCGCGCCCTGGATGCGCGCAGCCGGGAAGCCGCATCCCGCGAACTCAGGTTCTGGGCCTCAACTTTTTCAAACAGACGATCAAGTTCCGGATCACCCAGACCCATCCAGCCATGGGTGATGGGAACATTGGCAACCGAGGCGCCAACCGGAGCCTGGGGTTTGGGGGCGGTGGCAGTGGGGACTGCCCGGCAGGCCGCTTGCAGCAAAAGGGCGCCCACCACCGGAAGGAACAGCAACCTTGGCGCCCGGCGCCGGCGCGACGGCTCCTTCCCGATGGTTCCAGGCGGGACCCTGGGGGAAAGTAGACCGATGACGTTCTTCATGATCGTCCCTTGCCAAAGCGCCAGGTACCCTCCACGATCAGGGCCATGTCCGCGGTGTTTTCGTTGTTGGTGATGTTGTTCATGTAGCGCATGGTGAACACCAGGTTGGGTTTGCATACCCAATGGACGCCCAGGTCATGCTGCAGGGAGGACTTGCTCAGGTTATGCCCCGGCGAGGAGCGCGTCGCTCCGGTGAGGTAAACCAGCTGGAAGAAGGGACGCCAGGCGCTGGTGCGCCAGCCCTCGATCATTGCGTGGGCCCCCAGTTGATCCCGGAAGCCATATTCGTTGAACGTGCGGTTGCCCGATTGCCGGTGCACGCCACCGATTCCGAAATAGGTGTCCATGGCTGTGTTGGGGGTCCATCGGCTGGTGCATTGGAAGCCCGTGTCCACCCCCGAGCGGGAGCCGTACAGACTGGGGACCACGGCTGGCTTCACCTGGAAACTGGCGGCCATGGTCCAGGCACCACAGTCATAGAGGCTCTGGGTGAGTCCCAGCACTGGATCCTGCAGTCTTGAGCCGCCACTGTGGTCGGAGTATTCGGTCACCTTTCCGTACTGGATCACGACAACCCGCACCTGGTCATGTTCCACATGGTTGCGGCCAGTCTGGTTGAACCCGAAGGTTTTGTGGGTCCAGTCGATCAGGCCATCCTCGAAGCCGCCGGACCATCTGAGGACGGGCAGCATGGCCCAGGCCTCCCGGCCATCCCCCAAGCCCGCACGCAGCCGGAGGGTAGTCAGGGTCGTTTCCATCTGGAAGAAGAAGATCAACGGGACGTTCGGGTTCTGCGCCGCGAACTGTTGCGCCTGGGGCAGGCTGATGCTGAGGTGCTGGGATGGGTTGCCTTGCTGCAGGGTATTCTTGATGAGGTCAGAGAACTCGAAGGTGTTGGCCTCCACGCACTGCACATTCGCCTCGAAGGCGCCGGCCGGCAGGACATCGGGCGGGGCCGGCACGTAGGTGAGCGTCTCCAGATTTATGGGGAATTGGTCCCTTGTGGGCTCCGGCCCCAGGTGTTCAGGCTCCTGGCTCCGTGCGGGCACGGTCAGGGCCAGGGTCAGCAGAACGGTCCCTGATACTCGCATGATTCAAATCCGGCAATTGGGTGTAGGAAAGTTCGTCGTGGCATGGCCTCGTGAACCACCTCAGCTTCACGCCGGCCAGAAGTAGGCAGGACCGATGCCAACCTGGGCATCCCATGTAATCATATATATTACAATACTTATGCTGATGGCTGGGTTCGGAAGGTGGCCCGGAGGTGATGGCCGCGGCAATATGCCGTCGCGGTTGACAGCATGCCGCCTCCCTTTTCGTCACCTTGGAGCGTTCGAGGCAACCACCTCTGATTGTAAAATTTGAAAATACTCAGTTTGTTCCAAAGCGGCGTGGTCGGCGCGGATCCTGCATGGGAACGCTATGCCCCTGTTCGGGGATGGGTTCGGATCTACCGGTAGCGCCATTCCCAATGGTCGGGGCGGCCCGGTTCCGGATCAGAACCATGACGGAATCACCCCAGGAGATTCGCCCATGAATCACTTTTTCATTAACGTCACCCTGAAGGTTTCCCAGGATGCCATCGATCCTCGCAAACGCCTGGAGCATGAGATGCATTTCCGGGCAGGCTTCTCTCTGGGCCTGTTCCTGTTTTACGGCCCCCGGAATCCATCGGATGGATTCATCGCGGTGGCCAGAGCCGAGTCCAGGCAGGCCCTGGACTGGTTCCTCAAGGAAGACCCCCTTCTGGCGGACCAGATGGCCACGGTGGAAATTTTGGAATTCCAACCCGCCAGATTCAAGTGGCTGTTGAACGAATGGATGCACCCCATCCACCATGAAGATGGGTTCGCTGGCGACCAGGAGCGGGTGTACGTCTAGCAGATCCATCCCCATGAGCTGGAGGTGATATGTCCGCCAAGATATGGCCGGCCGCGTTCATCTCGGTCGGCCTCGCAGGTGCCGTGGTCCCGGCTGGAGCGCTCGCCTTCCGCTACGAATTGACCCCGCCGGCCAACAGCCTTGACTACCATCCGGTCGCGCGCGCGCCCGGCCAGCGGCCGCTGGTCCTGGCCCTGGGCGGGGGCGGCGCCAAGGGCATCGCCCATGCCGGCGTGCTGCAGCGGCTGCAGGAGGAGGGCATTCCGCTCGCCGGGATCGCCGGGACCAGCGCGGGCGCCTTTGTCGGCGCGCTGTACGCGACGAACTATTCCGGATCCGGCATCGAACGGCTGCTGGAGACCTACGACCTCGGCACCCTGATGCTGGACAGGGACTGGCGGCTGCCCGGGGAGACCCTCCGGGAGCAGGAGGAGGAGGAGATCACCTGGCTGCATTTCCTCCTGGATCCCCGCCAGGGGCTGACCTTCGCCCCGGGCGGCGCCTCCGGGCGCAACCTGAACCGCATCCTGCAGCTGATCCTGATGCGCACGGGGGGGCAGGCCTTCGGTTCCTTCGACCGCCTGCGGGTGCCGTTCCGGGCCGTCACCACCGATCTCCAGACTGGACGGGCCTTTGTTCCCGACAAGGGCGACCTGCCCCTGGCGGTCCGCGCCTCCATGAGCGTCCCCGGAATCCTCAGCCCGGTGCTCTGGGATGGGGACCAGCTGGTGGACGGCATGCTGGTGCAGAACCTTCCCGTGGAGACCGCCCGCAGCCTTGAGCCGCGCGCGGCGGTCCTGGCCGTGGAGGTGGGGCAGGGCCTCGACAAGGCCTACCGCACCTCGGTCCTGGGCCTGGCATCCCGGGCCCTGGACGTGAGCATGGAGGAGCGCACGGAGATCAGCCGGCGCGCCGCCGACCTGCTGCTCAGGCCGCGCACCGACACCATCGACTGGCTGGACTTCCACCAGCATGTGCGGGAAGCCGCCCAGGAGGGCAGGAGAGCCTTCGATCAGCACCTCGACGCACTCGAAGACCTTCTGTACGGGCCTTCGGCCGCCCAACCGGCGCCTGGCGGGGTTCCGGACGTGAGCGGGCCGGTGGCGCTGCTGGACCGGGTCCGGGCGCTGGCCCTCACCAGCCTCCCGGACGGGCCGCGGCAGAACCGCCATTATCTCCGCTGGCTGCGGCGCATCGAGGCCGAAGGGCTGGCCCGGCGGGTGGACCTGCAGTTCACCGGGACGGGACCGGTCCTGACCCTGGACCCCTTTCCCGAGATCCGGCGGGTGGAGGTGGACGCGCCGGAGGCCATGCGCGGCATGCTCGGCCAGCTCCTGGACGAGTACCGGGTCAAAGAGGGAACCCTGTACAACCCCGTGGACCTCGGGCGCTGCCTGGACGAATTCCTGCTGAGGATCGCCCTCCAGGGCCGGCCCTGGGCGAAGGTGGAGAAGGCCGCCTTCGACCCGGACCGGCAGGTGCTCCGGCTGGACGTGCGGGAAGCCTGGCCCCGCAGGCTCGTCGTCCGGGGGAACGCCCTTCCCCCGGCCCAAACCGCCGCCCTGCGCAACATGATGCGGCCGCTCGAAGACAAGCCGGCGGATGCCGCGGCGGTGGTGGAGACCCTCATGCTCGCCGAGAAGCGCCTGGGCCTGGAATCGATCCAGTTCGAACCGCTGCCCGGGGAACCGGCCGGATCCGCCTTCCAGGTCGTTCCCGTTCCGGACCGGCGGACCACCCTGGAGGGCCAGCTGGCCTACGAAAGCACCTTGGAGGTCCACGGCGTCCTGGGCCTGCACCGGGACCGGGTCCTGGGCACGGCCTGGAGCTCCGGGCTCCGGGCGAGCCGTGACCGGCTCCAGGATTCGGCCGCCTGGGAAGCGTCCAGAGTGTCGGAGTCCTGGCTCCGGCTGGGTTACCGGATGGTCGCAGCCCGGTCGGTCTACCGGTTCCTGCCGGAGTCCTTGCAAACCCCGTACCCGCCCGCTTCCTTCCAGGGCTCCCTGGTGCATCGCTCCCTGGAGAACCGCAGCCTGATGCTGGAGGTCTCCGACCGCTTCGGCGCCGAGGACAAAGGCATGGCCTCCCTGGCCGGCAGCCGCGAGTGGACGGAACGCCATCCCCAAGCCCAGGGCGAGCCGCTGCCGGCCGCGACCCGGATCCAGGCCACGGGTGAATGGGATGATCTGGACCGCGGCCTGTTCCCCACCCATGGGACCGTGGCCCGGATCAAAGTGGGGGCAGGACGGCTGGACCGGGCGGATTTCTGGTCCAGGCGGAACGCCTTCCAGTTCGCCTACGGACAGTTCAAACACTACTGGCCGCTGACGCCCTGGGCCAGTCTGGAGGGGGAACTGGAAACCGGGCTGGGCTGGCGCCTGCCCTTCTCCCAGTGGTACAGCGCGGGCGGGCCGGCCTTCCTGGCGGGGACCCCAAGCGGGGCCTTCCGGGTTCCCAATTTCGTCATGTCCCGGGTGGGGCTGCCCATCGGCGTGGTGCGGGTCTTCGGCGCCAACCTCCAGCTCATTCCCAGGTTCGACGCCGGGCGCATGGCTGCCGCCGAGCCCGGCCAACTCACCGCCACCCCCCAGATCCGCGGCCTGAGCGTGGGCCTGCGCGGCGAGCTCTGGCGCTGGTATTGCGAGGTCAATGCCGGCCGGTGGTATACCTCCTCACCCGGCGTCAAAGAGAACGCCCAGCTGACCGTGCTGGTCGGCACCCGCCCATTCAACCTGTGGGGCCACTGAGGCGGAACAGCGGGCAACGAAAGCGGGGGCGCCAGCCCGGTTGCCCGGGGGCGCCCCCTTCCTGCGGGGCCTGCGAGTTAGAGGCGGACGATCAAGCTGGCGTTAATGGTCGGGGCATCGACCGTGGGCTTCCCGGTGTAGCCCCGGGGGCTGAAATCGGTGACATCGGGCTTGTAACGGCTCCAGGTGTACCGGAGTTCGGCACCCAGGTGGGGCGTGAACATCCAGCCGGCGCTGGCGGCCCCATAAACGGTGGTGGGAGTGTCGCTCTTGGATTCGCCGAAGCCGGTCAGTTCGAACTTGGTCGAGGCGACACCCAGGCCGCCGCCCACATAGGGACCGTTATTCACCTGTTTCGAGAGGAAATAATTGTAATCGGCGCCCAGTTGGTACATCTGGACCTTGCGGTCCACCCCGTCCTCGCTCTTCTTGAAGTAGGTGTAATCGAACCGGGGAACGATGGCATGCCCGCCTTCGAAGCCGATCAGCGCGTGGAGACCAACGCCGCCGCCCACCTTGCCGTCCAGCCAATCCGTGCTGGAAAGAGGTCCAGCGGGCAAAGACAGGGTGACTTGACCTCCATACGTGGTCATTTCCTGGGCGGCCAAGGGGATGCCAATCAGGGCCAAACCGAGCGTCCCGAGACCTAGAAGCGATCCGAATTTCATTTCTTCCTCCTATTGGGCATGCTTGCCCATCCTTGGGTCTTTCACCCAGGCAGTTGTGAATAAAATATGATCGATTAACGATCATTCCTCCATGCATGATGGAAGGTGGACATCAGGTTGCCTTCCTTGAGCAAATGCGCTTATTCACAGGGTCCTTGTTTTTCTTGCCATGGAGCCTCGACATCGGAACACCTCCAGGAAATGGGCTAGCATTATAGATGCATGATCTGAGCCAACTGGGTGATCTGAAAATAATTTAAATATTTGCTGAGTTTACGTTTCAAGCTTTCATTTCAAGCCATTTCGAATGAGGAAGATAATGATGATATTTCGCCTTCCTGTCTTTATTTCGACATTCAATCCTGGGTGCGCCTGCGGCACTTCGGGACGTACGATCCAGCCCTTCTCCAGGCCGGTGGAGCCAAGGACCGCTTGGCCCAAGTCGATGGTGAGGTTGTTCATGCACTTCCCTTGGGATCCTGTTTCATGGGCCGTTCTCTCGTCCCGTGCAGGAAACATTCAAGCGCGCGCCCCACGCACACGTGAACTTCCTCATTGTTGCGATGGCGGTAATTGAATTGAAGGCAGGCCTGGAGGACGTCCAGATAGAGTTCCGTCATGAAATCCAAAGGCAGGGGACGGAGCAGACCTGAATCCGCCAGCTTCGCGATGCACCGGCCCAGTTGCACACGGCAAGCCTCATAGATGCTCAAGGTTGCGGGCAACCTCGGCTCCATTGCCCAGTCGAACTCCGCCCGTGAGCGAACATAAACCGGGAGCGCGGAAGGATGGTCGTGGAAATGCCTCACCAGCGCGAAAGTGAGGGCGCGGATCTCATCCTCGGGGGGAAGACCGGCTTCAGCAATGTCTCGGGCGCTGGCCTGAAACTCCTGGGCGCGGCTAATGAGCAATTCGTCGTAAAGCGCTCGCTTGGAAGGAAAGTATTCGTAGAACCCCTGGACGCCGATCTGAGCCTCGTCAGCGATTTCATGCATGGAGGCCTCTTCGAAGGGTTTCCGGCCAAACACCCGCCCTGCGGCTTCCAGGAGGAGGTTGCGCCGTAGTTCGCGTTTCTGTTCTTCCCGGATCGACACCATATAACCACCTCATCCTGGCTGAGCACAAGCGATGCCGAATTGGACGAGCCGAATAAGTTAAAATATATCAATTATTATTTGTCAGGAAACGCCATGGGGATGCCCAGGTGGCGAATCCGGGTGGCGAATTTTCGGCGCGTTGGCGAATGTTCGTCATGCCCTTTCCTGGCCCAGAATTCCCAGTTTCTTCAACCGTGAGTTCAAGGTCGAGCGCTTCAGGCCCAGGCGCGCGGCGGCGCCCTCGGGCCCGCCGATGACGCCCCGGCAGTCCCGCAAGGCCTTCCGGATCTCCTCGCGTTCAACCTCTTTCAGGGACCGGGGCGTGGGAGGGGCCTCCTTCCCCTGGGGGCGCTCGAGGTCGGCGAGCGGAACCTTCAGTTCCGCACCCTGGCTCAGGATGACGGACCGTTCGATGATGTTCTGGAGTTCCCGGATGTTGCCGGGCCAGGACCAGGCGACCAGCTTTTCCATGGCCGAGGCCGGAATGTGGTCGATCCTGCGGTTCAATTGCCGGGCGAATTTCTGGGTGAAGAAGGCCACCAGGCCTGGGATGTCCTCTTTCCGCTCCCGGAGCGGCGGAACCTGGATCGGGAAGACGCTGAGCCGGTAGAAGAGGTCCTGCCGGAACCGGCCGTCCTCCACCATGGCGGACAGTTGGTGGTGGGTGGCGGCGATGATCCGCACGTCCACCTTCTGGGTCACCGTGCCGCCCAGGCGCTCGAACTCCCGCTCCTGGATGGCCCGGAGCAGCTTGGGCTGCAGTTCCAGGGGCAGATCGCCCACCTCGTCCAGGAAGAGCGTTCCCTGGTGGGCGAGTTCGAAACGTCCCGGCTTTCGCTGGATGGCGCCCGTGAAGGCCCCGCGTTCGTGGCCGAACAGTTCGCTTTCGATGAGTCCAAGGGGAATGGCCGAGCAGTTGAGCTTCACGAAGGGCCGGTCCCGGCGCCGGCTTTGCTTCTGGATGGCCCGCGCCAGCAGTTCCTTGCCCGTTCCGGTTTCGCCCAGAAGCAGGACCGTGGCGTCCGACGGCGCCACGGTCTGGATCTGTTCCAGGACGCGCATCAGCGCCGGGCTCTTGCCAATGATCTCCCGGGTGGCGAAATCACTTTCGATCTCCTCCTGGAAGAAGTGTTTCTCCTCGGCAAGTTTGTCCTTCAGGACCTGGAGATCCCGGTAGACCAGGGCATTGTCCAGGGCAATCGCCAATTGGAGGCCGATCTGCCCCAACAGGCGGGTTTCCTCCGGCGTGAAATGGCCCTCTGCCATGCTCCCGAAACTGAGGCAACCCAGCGTTTCGCCCCTCGAGAGCAGGGGCACGCAGCACACGGACCGGATGCCCGCCGCTTCCAGATGGTGCCTGATCTGGGGGCTCACCTGCCGGATCCGATCCGGGCCGAGGACGTCCACCTGTCCTGTCCGCACGGCCTGTTCCGTGGGCATGCCCGTCACAAGGCCCCGGATGGGTTCGTTGGGAGTCTCCCTCCCCTCCGGGTCGTGAAGGAAGAGCACATATTCGAATTCGCCACCCGGTTCCAGGAGGCTCAGGCCCATGAAATCATGGCGGATCTCCTGCCAGAGTGCGTTGGACATGGCCTGGAACAATCGCTCCGGCTCCAGTTGGCTGGCCAGGAGATTGTTGAGCCGGAGGACCAGGGCCAGATGGTCCCGGTCCCTCTCGAGCTGGAGGTTCCGCGCCTTCTGCTCGGCCAGCAAAGCGAGGCGGCGTTTCGGGCCAGTGACCAGACGCACCCTCCTCCGGGTTTCGGGTGCCAGGGTGGGGGCCGGAGACACCTGTGGATCGGGGAGGTGTTCGCTCATGGCTGTCCGATGGGATTTGGGGAGATTGGGGCCAGGTTCATCATTTTTAATCATGGTCAGATCGAATTGAACACTGCGGGGCTGACGGGTCTCGCGTTGTACAGAACCTGCCGGTGGCATTCCACGAGTGCCGTCAACATGTCCCGCAGTCTGGTTTCGGTGGCAGGGTGGATCGCCTGGTAGGCATCTCCGGCGATCCGGCTGAAGGCGGCCACGATGTCGGGGTCGAAATGGCTGCCCGCCGCCGCTTGGATGCACGCCAATGATTCCGCCAGGGGCAGCGGCCTTTTGTAGGGACGTTCGCTCGTCAAGGCGTCGAACACATCGACGATGGCGAACAGCCTGGCTTCCAGAGGGATGGCGGTGCCCGCCAGGCCCCGGGGATAGCCCCCTCCATCAAACCGCTCGTGGTGGCCTTCGATGACGTTCCGGGCCAGCTGCAGCCACTTCGAAGACCCGATGATCTTCAGGCCCAGACCCACATGACTGCGCATCGCGGCCATTTCCTCTTCGGTCAGCGGCCCCGGCTTCAGGAGAATCGCATCCCGGATCCCGATCTTCCCCACGTCATGAAGAAACGCCCCCAGCAGCAAGGCGCGCATGTCAAGGCGCGGATCGCCCAAGGCCTCGGCAAGACGGAAGGCGTACAGGGTGACCCGGAAGTTGTGCGCTCCCGTTCCGGAATCCCGTTCGGCGACCGCGGCCCCCATGACCGAAGCCAGTTCGAGGTTGCCGGTCACGACGTCGTCGGCAAACCGGAAGATCCGCCGGTAGAGGTTCACCAGAAGGGGGTACAGGCATGCTGCGGTCGCCAGGCCCGAGGCCAGGGCGATCAGCGTCACCCGGCGGCCCACCCGCGGTCCCTGCAGTGCGCTGATTCTGCCGGCCGCGACCAGGTGCCCGCCCAGGGCGACCAGAACCGCGAGCAGGCAGCAAGCGATCAGAAACCGCCACAAGAATGCTTGATGAAAGTGTTCCATTTCGTGCTTTCGCTGGAAAGGCGGGCTAGGTGGGGCGCAGGCCACGCAGAACGAAGCCCGTCACGTATTCGGCCAGGCCGGTCCCGGCGCACCCCACGCTGCCGAAACGGGGCACCCTACCGCTGTAGGTCAAGAAGAACAGGAGCTGGCCATGGATGCTCATGCCGATGGCGTGGGTGGACTGAGCGTCGAGGTCAGGACAGATGGCCTGGATGCAGCGGTTCATATAGTCCGCGTGCGCACGGGCGGCAGCCAGCACCAAGGTTGCCGTTTCCGGAACGGGAGAGGCCAATTCCCGCAGGAAGAGTGTGATCAGGGCAAGGGTGAAGGCACCTTCTCCATCAGCGGGCGGAGGCGCCGGAAGGGTGAGGTGCAGGAGGGACCGGATGGTCTCCCGGAGCGCCGCTTCGGCTCTGGGCTGGGCGTCAGGTGCCTCTGCGCCGGGAAGGATCGGGAAGGCATCCACAAGGTTTTCGACCTGGCGGCAGGCCAGACTTACGGCCGCCTGGTGGATGCCTGACTTCCCACCGAAATAAAAAGAGATCAACGAACTGTTCCGGCCCGCCGCGGCGGCGATCTCCCGGATGCCCACGCCTGCGTACCCCTTTTCACCGAACAGGAGGACGGCAGCTTTGAGCAGCCGGGATTTCGCCGCACCGTCGCCCGCGGCAGCGCCCGGGATCCCAATCCCTTGCATTCCGGCGGTGTTGCGGACGCTGGTCATGGGTTTCCGCCTCAATGCCGGCCGAGCAGCTGGTCAAGCTCGGCATAGGCCAGGTCGAGTCCGAGGCGGGCAGCGAGGAGGTCGGCTTGGGCCGACTTGGCGGAAGCCTGTGCTCCTGCCTGCTTCGCTTCGGAAATCGTGCTGGCCCGCAACTGGTTCTCGGCCAGGCGCGCCTCCTCGGTGCTCAGGGCGCAGGCTTCTTCCGCGGCCTCGGCCTGGAGCCTGCAGGTCTCCACCTTGCGCATGAGCTTGCCCAGGTCGATCTCCACCCGCTGGCGGAGCCGGTGCTGGTTTTCCGAAGCCTGGTTCACCAGCGCGGAGCGTTGGCTGACGACGTTCCGCTTGCGGCCCCCGTCGAAGATCTTCCAGGAGAGCGTGAGACCGACCGTGGTGCTGTTCTGCGGAATGAAGGGGACTCCCTCCTCGTGGGTCTGGGTCGCGAAAGCGCTGACCTCGGGGATGTAGTCTGCCTTGGCGGCGCGCAGGGCGCTCCGGCTCTTTTCCGTGGTGGCGGCGGCCGAAGCCAGCTCCGGGTTTTCCTTGACGGCCTCCTCCAATAGCGCCTCCTGCGAAGCCAAGGGCATCGTGCGCGGGACGAAAGGAACCAGTTCCAGCGGCGTGCCCTGGGGAGTGTCCGTCAGGTCGTCGAGTTCCGCGGTCAGGTCGGCCAGTGAAGCCTCGGCGGCAAGGCGCTTCTGCCGGTTCTGGAGCAGCAGGGCGCGGCTGCCGGTCTGGACCACGCCCAGGGCGTTGCCGGCCGTGACGGCCCGCTGGGCATCCAGGTCCTGGGCCTCGGCCGCCTTCACCCCGGCCTCGGCGGCGTCCATCCGGGCCCTGGCGATGAGCAGGCCGGCGTAGACCTGGCGCGTCTTGTAGGCGATGTCCGCTTCCATCTTGCGCAGTTCCCCTTCTGCGGCCCGTTCCTCGGCGGAGGCCACCTCGTTGCCATGGTGGATCTTGACCAGCTGGGAGAGCGGCTGGCTGACGGTCAGGCTCTGCAGGTAGAAGTCCTTCTTGCCCTGGCTGGTGTTCACATCCTGGCTCGGAAAGGGGCCCAGGCCGGGAACGTTGCCCAGGGTTCCCGCCGGGATCTTGACGGTGGGGGCCTCGTTGCGGTGGGTCAGGGCCGCGTCCGCTTCCAGCTGGGGAAAGTAGTCGGCGCGGGCCACCCGGTGCGTGGCGCGGGCCTCCTCGACCTTGGCCCGGGCGATGCGGACGCCGGAGCTGCGTTGCACCGCACTGGCCACGGCCTCTTCCAGGGTCATGGGCCGGGGCGCCTGCACCTCGGCTGCATGCAGGGACGGGGCGACCATCAGGATGGCCAGGAGGCCCAGGACGGCGCCGGCACCGGCGCCGGTGCGGTGGCTCCTGCGGAAGACCAGGACATAGATGACCGGGACCACCAGGAGCGTGAAGAACATCGAGAACACCAGGCCCACGGCCAGGACGCTGGCGAGGGGGCTCCAGAGCTTCGAGCCCGACAGGATCATGGGCGTGACGCCCACGGCGGCGGCCATGGTGGTGAGGAAGATGGGACGGAGCCGGCGTTCGCCGGCCTGGCGCGCGGCGTCCTCCAGGGTGTTCCCCTCGCTCAGCTTCTCCTTGATGTAGTCGACCAGGATGATGGCATTGCGCACCACGATCCCGCAAAGGCTGATCATGCCCATGAAGGCGGTGAAGCCGAAGGAATTGTGGGTCATCAGCAGGCCCACCACCACGCCCAGCAGCGACAGGGGAATGGAGGACATGACCACAAGGGGCTCGGTGAGATTGCGGAACTGGATCATGAGGATCAGGAAGATGGCGAGGAGACTGATGGAGAGCGCGACGATCATCTCGGGCAACGTTTCGGCTTCATTGGAATGCTCCCCGCCCAGCTCGAACCGGTAGCCCGGTGGCAAGGGCAGCGCCTGGATCCTAGGCAGGACGTCCTTGAGGATCGCCGAGCCGTAGACGCCGGGTGCGGGATAGGCGCGCACGGTGAGGGTCGTGACGCCGTTGCGGCGGACGATGCGGCTGGTCTGCCAGGCAGGCGCCACATTGGCGATGGCGCGGAGCGGGACACGGCCTTCCCCGACCGTGGAGTCCACGTAGGTATCGCGGACATGATCGAAGCTGGAACGATGCTCTGGATCGAGCCGGAGCACGATGTCGACGGCCCGGTCCCCCTCCCAGAAGGTACTGATGGGGGCGCCGTCGAAGCCGCCGTTGAGGAGTTGCGAAACGCCTGCGTGGGTCATGCCGAGCCGGTTGGCCAGCTCCGCGTTGATGTTGACGTCCGCCAAGGGGCTGTCGTTGCGGTAGTCGGTGTGCACGAAGCGCGCGCGGGAATCGGCCCGGAACAGGTCACCGACCTGTTCGCCGATGGCCTTGAGTTGGGTGATGTCGTCCCCGGAGATCCGGATCTCGATCGGGGCTTCCATGGTGGCCCCCTGCTGCAGTTCCTGGACCAGAACCATGGCCTCCGGCGCCAGCCGCGCGAGGCGGGTCTGAAGGTCGGCCACAAGTGGGGTGGTCGCCTTGACGCTGGTGGTATTCACGATGAATTGCGCGTAGGCCGGATCCGGCTGCTGGGGGTTCACGTTGTAGTAGAAGCGCGGAGAACTCTGCCCCACGAAACTGGCACAATGCTCGACCGTCTTGTCCGACCGGAGCTCCTGTTCGATGCGTTTGACCACGGTGTCGGTGGCTTCGATGCGGCTGCCCTGGGGCATCCAGACATCAACCACGAACTGGTTCCGTTCGGCGTTGGGGAAGAACTGCTGGGGCACGTAGCGGAAGGCCCATGCGCCGAGCACGGTGCCGGCCACGCCCAGCCCCACGGCCAGGGCCGGTTTGGCCATGAAGAGGCGGATGCCCTTCCGGTACGCTGCCTGGAGGGCGTCCAGGGGGCTGAATTTCCTGGCGCCTTCGGTGGGTTCAGCTTCGTGGTCGTGCAGTCCCTTCATGATGAAGGTGCGGCAGAGCAACGGGGTCAGGAAGATGGCCACCAGGAAGGACACCGTCAGGGCGACGGCCACGGTGATCGGCAGGGCCAGGATGAATTCCCCCGAACTGCCGGAGATGATGATCAAGGGCAGGAAAGAGGCGATGATCGTGAGGGTGGCCGTCAGGACCGGGACCAGGACTTCCGACGGGGCCCTCCAGGCCGCCTCTGGGCGCGGGACCTTGTGGTCCAGGAGTTCCACGTAGTTGTCGGCGATGACGATGGCGTCGTCCACCACGATCCCCAGGACCAGGATCAAGGCCGCGATGGATACCTGATGGAGCTGGATCCCGATGGCGTTCATGACCCCAACGGTGGTCAACATCGTGGTGGGAATGGCCAGGGCCGCGATGATGGCGACCCGCATGGGCAGGAGCAGGATGGTCACCAGGATGACGCAGCCGATGGCGATGAGGAACTCGTGCCCCATGCCGGCGATGCGCTCCTCGACAACCTTGGGCTGGTTGGCGATGTAGTCCATGTGCAGGTCCGGCGGAAGCAGGGGCCGCAGCCTTTCCAGGGCCTTGGACACCTTCTCGCCCATCTCGACGATGTTGTTGCCCTTCTGCATCTCCACCGAAATCAGCAAAGCCGGTTTGCCGTCGTAGCGGGTCATGAAGGTGGGGTCCTGGTAGCGGCGTTCCACCTGCGCCAGGTCGCCGATGTAAGTCGGCTGGCCCGCCGGTGAGAGCCCGACCATGGTCTTCCGGATCTCTTCCTCAGTATTGAAGAGCCCGGTGGTGTGCAGGGGGATCTGCCCCTCGTCGGTGCGCAGGCTGCCCGCACCCTGGACCACGTTCCTCTGGCCGAGGGCCCCGGCCACCTTCTGGGGGTCGGTGAAGTACTGGCTCATGCGCTCCATGCTGCTGGTCACCCAGATCTGCTCGGTCTGGTTGCCGTAGACAGCGATCTTGCCCACTTCCGGCACCGTGCGCAGGGTGTCCTTGATCGTGTCCACGTAGTCCCGCAATTCGCGGTAACCATAGCGGTCGCCGCTCACCGCCACCAGCATGGCCACCGTGTCGCCGAAATCGGAATCCACCACCGGGCCCTGCACCTGGGGCGGCAGTTCCGTCGCCTTCACCAGAAGCATCTCATTGCGGAGCTTGGCCCAGAAGACATCGGGGTTCTTGACGTTGTTCTCGAGTTCGACGTTGATCACCACCAGGCCAGGGCGGCTGGTTGAGTAGGTCTTGTTCTTGCGCACCTCCTGGAACTTGAAGATGTGGGCTTCCAAGGTCTTGGTGACCTGCTTCTCCACCTGTTCGGAGGTGGCGCCGGGATAAGTCGCGGCGACGATGCCGGTGCGGATGGTGATGGTGGGGTCCTCGGTGCGGGGCATGCCCATGAGGGCCTTCAAGCCCACCAGGACCGTCATGATGGCGATGATGGCCGTCAGGGTGGGATACCGCAGACAGGCCTTGATGAGTCGGTTCATGTCTATTTCCTCTCCTGGGACGGCTCCGCGCCCATGCCGTTGCGCAGCATGTTCTGGCCGGCCACCACGATGGATTCCTGGCCCTGCAGCCCGGACTTGACCTGGACGTCGCGTCCATAGAAGGACCCGATCTCCACTCGTTTGCTATAAACCCGCTTCTGGTCGGGGAAGTACTGGAATACCAGGGGGGCGCCCTGGGGGTCCCGCACAATGGCGTCGGTGGGCACCATGAGCATGTCCAGACGCTGCGAGCCCGTGATGGAGACCTCGGCGACCATGCCGACCCTGAGCTCCCGTTGCGGATTGGGCACGCTGACCCGGGCCATGTAGGTGCGCGAAGCGGGATCGGCGGATACGTTCACCACCCGAACGGTGCCCTGGAAGGACCGTCCGGGCCAGGCCGGGATCGTGACGGAGGCCGATTGGCCCACCTTCACCAGCCTCACGTCGGTCTCGGGGATGCCGACGTTCACTTCGATGGGATCCATCTGGGCTATTTCGAACACGGGCTGACCCGCGCCCACCATGACGCCCGGCTCCAGCATCCGCTTGGCGATGAAACCGTTGATGGGCGCCACGAGATGGGCCTCGGCCAGGTTCTTGCGGGCGACGCCTTCACCGGCACTGGCCTGCTCAAACTGCTGGCGGGTGGCATCCCGGGCGGCGGTGAATTTGGCGAAATCGTTGGCCGCCAGACTCTGACTGTCGAACAGCTGCTTCATGCGATGGTATTCCTGGTCGGCCTGGTCGGCGCCCGCTTTGGCCGCGGCCACTTGGGCACGGGCGGCTTCCAGGGCGTGGGTGAGGTTCTCGGCGTCCAGGATGGCCAGGACCTGGCCCTGCCGCACCGGCTCGCCTTCCCGGAACAGGACCTTGAGCGCCCGGCCCGGCACCTGGAAGCCCACCATGGAGGAACCGCCCTGGGGCGTCAGGGTGCCGCTGACGGAGATCCGCTCCAGTTCCTGAACCCGGGACGCCTTGGCCACCGCGATGGGCGCCTTGCGTTCCGCCGGGTCCGTACCGCCGTGGTGACCGCAGGCCAGCAGGAGGGGGAGGGAGGGAAGAAACAACCTTTTCAAAGACATGAAATTCTCCAGAAGACAGAAGGTCACGATGGGATGGAGGACCGGATGTCCTCGATCACAGCGGAGATGAACGGCCCGGAGCCATGAAGGGAGCAGCCGCCCTTGAGCATGGAAGCGAGGAGGGTTTTGCCGCGGAGGTCCACGAAGGAGACATCGCTCAGGTCGACCTTGACCGGCGTCTGCCTGGGCAGGCGGGTGGTGAGATCCACCCAGACCTGGAGGAGTTCGTTCACCCACGGCTGGACGAGTTTGCCCTCCAGGCGCAGCTTGACGATCTCTGACTCGTGTTCGATGTGGATCCGCAGCATGAGGGGACTCCCGGCTTCTCATCCTCTAGGGCACGGAGGATGCCAAAACCTGGCTTTGGAAGAACCCCTGTAATTGCTTTAATTAGAAATACGCGATGCTACGCCTTCCGGCCGAGTGGCGGACCTTTCGGGACCACATGCTGTCATCTGACCGTATGTTGTCACTTTCCGCGGTTCAGTCCCAGCTTCTTCATCTTGAAATTCAAGGTCGTCCGCTTCAGTCCCAGCCTCGAAGCGGCGCCGTCCGGCCCCCCCACCACCCAGCCGCAGGCTTCCAGAGCCGCGAGGATGCCCAGGCGTTCCACCTCCTCCAGCGTCGGAGCCGGGGAAGCGGACAGAGGCTCCCGGGGCTGGGACAGTTCCGCCAGCGGCACCCGCAGTTCATTCCCGGGGCTGAGAATGACGGACCGTTCCACAAGGTTCTGCAGTTCCCGGATGTTCCCGGGCCAAGGCCAATTGACGAGGGCCTGCATGGTGTCCCCGGAAATGCGGTCGATGCGCTTGTCCATGGCCTTGGCGTGTTTCTGGGTGAAGTACCGGACCAGGTAGGGGATGTCCTCTTTCCGCTCGCGCAGCGGAGGCACGCGGATCGGGAAGACGTTCAGCCGGTAGAAGAGGTCCATCCTGTACTCCCCCGCCTCCACCATCCGGGCCAGGTCCTGGTGGGTGGCCGCGATCAGGCGCACATCGACGCGTTGGGTCTGAGTGCTGCCAAGGCGCTCGAATTCCCGCTCCTGGATGGCGCGCAGGAGTTTCGGCTGGAGGTCGAGGGGCAGGTCCCCCACTTCGTCCAGGAACAGGCTCCCTAGGTGTGCCAGTTCGAACCGCCCGATCTTGCGGGCGATGGCGCCCGTGAAGGCGCCGCGCTCGTGCCCGAAGAGTTCGCTCTCCACCAGACCCATGGGAATGGCCGAACAGTTCAGCTTGACGAAGGTTCGCGCCTTCCTGCGGCTGTGCTCGTGGATGGCCCTGGCCAGCAGTTCCTTGCCGGTTCCCGTCTCCCCAAGGAGGATTACGGTGGCGTCCGAGGCAGCCACGGTATTCACCTGGTCCAGGACACTCAGGAGGGAATGGCTTTCGCCGATGATTTCCTGGGTGGAGAAATCCCGCCGGACTTCCTCCTCCAGATAGAGCTTTTCCTCGGCCAGCTGGTCCCGCGAGGACCGGATGCCCTGGAATGCCAGGGCATTGTCCAGGGCGACGGCGAACTGACCCGCCACCTGCTCAAGCAAACGGACCACATCTTCGGTGAAGCTGCCCTCCGACCGGCTCCCCAGAGCGAGAATTCCCAGGGCTTTTCCACGGGAAAATAGGGGGACCTGGCAGATCGAACGAACGCCCTCCCGGATCTGGAGGTTGCCGATTCCCGCCGGTTCAAGGGCCGCGATCTGTTCAGGGGCCAGGATCTGGGCTTTGTGGGAGGCATAGGCGGCGCTGGCTGGGCCGAGAAGGTCGGGAATGGGGCCGCTGCCGATCCGGAACTTTCCGCGATCCGCGGGGAGGTCCAAAAACCTTAAACGTTCCATGCCCTTGTCCTCATCCAGCGCGGTCAGGGTCATGTAATAGTGGCGGGTCTGTTCCCAAAGGGCCGTCGAGATGGCGACAAAGAGTTCCTCGGGATCCAGGTGTTCCAGGAGCAACTGGTTGATATGCAAGACCAGGGCCTGCCGGTCCAGCTCGCGGGCCAGCCGGTCCCGTTCCTCCCGGAGCCGGATCGCGAATGGGAGCCTGCGGAGGCGGACGGAAACCCTGCCGACCTTCACCCGGCCTCGGTCGGTGCCCCGGGTCTGGATCGGGGGGATGGAATGGTCGCTCATGATAAATCCCTAGATATCCCAATATAGGCCGCTTCGCCCGCGGACCATCAAATCCACAAGATACGAGACGGGTTTCGTGACAATGGGGAAGGGGGTGAAAGCGCGAACCGCCGGACATTCCTTTCAGCGGTTCCGGCTTTTATCCTCTAGGAGGGAACAGTGCCCTGAACTCAGCTCAGGATGCGCCGCGCCGCCTTGATCACCGTTTGCGACAACTGCTCCAGGCGCGGCGATTGCACCTTCCAGGAATGCCAGAAGAGGCCGACGTCGATGGGATCGTCAGGTGCCAATTCAACCAGGACGCCCCCGGGAAGTAGCCCTTTAGCCTGCAGATCCGGCGCCATACCCCAGCCGAGCCCCAGCAGAAGGGCATGCATGAAGGGCTCGGATGCGGGAACGTAGTGGCAGGGGTAGGCGTTGGGCAGGAGCCGGAACTTGCGTTCCAGGAAGTCGGCCTGAAGCCTGTCCTTGCGGTTGAACACCAGTACCGGCGCCCGCCGGACCGCCTCGGGCGTCATGCCATGGGGGAACCAACGGCCGCGGAAGGCGGGCGTCGCCAGAGCCCGATAGCGCATGGTGCCGAGTGGCTCGGCCAGGCAACCGCGCATCGGGCGCGGCTCGGTGGAAACGCATCCCAGCGCCAGCCCGGCTTCGAGCAGCGCATAGGTATGGTCCTGGTCGTCCACGATCAGGTCGATCAGCACCCGTTCCCGGTCCAGGAAGGGGTGCAGCGCTGGCAGGAACCAGGTCGCCAGCGAATCGGCGTTGACCGCGATGGCCACCGAAAGCGGCTCGGCCTGGTCGGCGGCGGTTTCGGCCAGGAATTCGGCATCCAGCAGCGCGGCGCGAACCAGGTAGCGCAGCAGCCGCTGGCCGGCGCGGGTCGCGCGGCAGGGCCGACTCCGCACCACCAGCGGCTGGCCGAGTTGCACTTCCAGGGCACGCACTCGCTGGGACACAGCCGATGCCGTCAAATGCAGGCGGGCCGCGGCCTGCTCGAAGCTCCCGGTGTCAGTCACGGCCAGCAATGCCTCTGCTTGCTTCTTATCCATGATCAAGCTGGGCTCCTTCGGGTATATTAAGGAAAATTTAGGGTACCATAATTACATTAACATTGCTTTGATATGCCTGACTTGGCCGCGACAATAGTAATCATCGCTCGCGAAAGGGACGTCATGTCAATGTTGCCTGCCTACCTGCAAGGCCTCGGTCTGGGGGCCGGCCTCATCATCGCCATCGGCGCGCAGAACGCCCACGTGCTCCGGATGGGCCTCGAATGCCAACACATCGCTCTGACGGTCAGCGTGTGCATCCTGTGTGACGTCGTGCTGATCGCCGCCGGGGTCGCCGGCATGGGGACGATGATCGGGCGCAATCCGTCCTTGCTTGCCCTGGCGCGCTGGGGCGGGGTTTGTTTTCTCGCCTGGTACGGCGTACGCGCCTGGCGTGCGGCATGGATAGGCGGCACCCTCACGGTCGAAGAGCGCGTGGCCGCACTCGACCCGCGGCAGGCGCTGATCATGGCGCTGACGCTGTCGCTGCTCAATCCCCATGTCTACCTGGATACGGTGGTCCTGCTCGGTTCCATCGGCGGCCAGCAGGCCGGCAACGGCAAGCTCTGGTTCGCAGTGGGAGCCATGAGCGCCTCCGTGGCATGGTTCCTCTCCCTGGGGTTCGGCGCCCGGGTGCTGTCGCCCCTCTTCCGGCGGCCGATGGCGTGGCGGGCGCTGGACGGGATGATTGGGGCAGTGATGCTGGTGCTGGCGGGAACGTTGGCTTTCGCCTCGCAAACCTCCTTCTGATCCGGACGCCCCGGGCATTGGGGTATCCGCCTGCTCCCTCCACTCCTCCAATGCTTTCACGGGCAAAAGAATCGCGCAGAAACGGGTGGGTCATAAACCTAGCGTGGCATGATGGGGAATTCGTTCCTTCCGGAGATGCCATCTATGCAAACCATCGGCCTCATTGGCGGCATGAGCTGGGAATCCACGGTCCCCTATTACAAGATCATCAATGAAACCGTCAAGGCCCGGCTGGGCGGCCTGCATTCGGCCAAACTGGTCATGCACAGCGTGGATTTTCACGAGATCGAGTTGCTTCAGCACCTGGGCGACTGGGTGGGGGCTGGGCAAGCCATGGCCGTGGCGGCCCGATCCATGGAGGCCGCCGGGGCGGACTTCCTGGTGCTCTGCACCAACACAATGCACCGGGTGGCAGGGGCCATAGAGCAGGCCGTGGCCATCCCGCTGCTGCACATCGCAGACCCCACCGCGGCGGCGGTGCAGGCCCGGGGCCTCAGCCGGGTCGGCCTGCTGGGCACCCGCTTCACCATGGAGCAGGACTTTTACCGGGGCCGGCTGCAGGACCGCTACGGCCTGGAGGTCATCGTACCGGACGCGGCCGACCGCGCCATCGTGCACCGGGTCATATACGAGGAACTTTGCCTGGGCAAGGTGCTCGATGCTTCCCGCCTCGAGTACCTCCGGATCATCCAGCGGCTGGTGGCTGCCGGGGCCGAGGGGGTGATCCTGGGCTGCACGGAGATCGGACTGCTGATCGACCCGGACCAGGCAGAGATGCCCATGTTCGACACCACCCGCATTCACGCCGTCAGTTCTGCCGAGAAGGCCCTGCTCTTTCCCTAAATCTGAATACCAAATGAATGCTGTGGCGATGAAACTCCGGTTCCTGGTCACTGCGCAGGACAAGTGGAGATCTTTGCGCGGTGGTGGTTTATCCATGTTTCGTGGTTTTTGTGATTCCTTATTGTTCAATTGTTTCCATTCTTGCCCGGACCTACCTTAGGTTTACCAAGGTAGTCAGGATCCACACCATGGAGGCACCTTGGTTCGGCGGTTCCGGACGTTCCCCGTGGCCACCGGCCCGTGCGGAACAAGGCATCGTTTCAACCCATCCTTTCGAGGTGCATCATGACCAACCGTTCACTGAAACCCACCGTCTTCCTGACCATCGCCTGCGTCGGGCTGCTGTCCAGCGCTGCCTTCGCCAAGGAGGATCGCCCCAGCCCACCGTCCTCGGTCAACGTCGCCGACATGGCTCCGGCCATCGCCACCATGACGCCCGGGGCGGGGCCCGCCGGTTCCCAGGTGACATTCAGGGGGAGCAACCTCTCCGCTGTCACCGCAGTCGTGTTCAACTCCTACAACGCGAGCTTCAAGGTGGTCAACGACAGCACGATTGTCGCCACCGTGCCGAGCGGGGCGGATTCGGGCCCGGTCGTGCTGGAGACCCCTGCCGGGGTGATCCAAGCCGCGAGTTTATTCAGCGTCGTGGCGGATTGATCCCGGACCCGCCAACCAGCAACCGCGGCCTTTGGCCGCGGTTGCTTTTTTGGGCGTGGTCCAGGTCCTCGGATGGAATTCTCCCGGCTGACGGACGGGGATGGTTTAGGGTCGTTTCAGATTTTCCACAAGGATCCTGGCGCCCGGAACTGCCGCTCCGACTGATCAAACGTCTTCCATTCGGACCGGTCATCCCCTGAGGAGACCTGCCTCCATTTAAATGCGCGAGCCTGAACAAGGTAAGGTTTGACTAAATCCGCTAAGAAACTACATTGACTAGGTCCCAATGGAGGCTATGGAATGGTCAACATGAAACGCATTTTGGACGTGAAGGGATACGCGCTCTTTGCCATCCAGTGTGACACCAGGGCGGCTGAAGCCCTCCGGATGATGGGCGAGAAGAAGATCGGCTTCATCGTGGTGCTGGACGGGGAGCGGATGGTGGGGGTCTTCTCGGAGCGTGACATCATTCGTCTGCTGAATGATCCTGAAAACCTCAAACTGGACCAGGCCCTTCGCCAGGTGATGACGGCTCCGGTCATCTCGGTCGGGCTGGACACCTCTGTTGACGAGTGCCTGGGCATCATGGCCGAGCACGACATCCGCCACGTTCCGGTGATGGACCGGAAGCAAATGAAAGTGGTGGGGGTCGTCTCCATCCGCGATGTGGTGAGGGAGGCGGTGGCGGATCGTGAATCTGCGGCCAAGGGGCTGCAGAAGTATCTGGGCAGGGGCGACTACCTATAGTCGTGGGTTGAGCCGACAGACCGGATCCCCTGCTATGCTTCCTCATCCAGCTTCAAAACGCTTCAGACCAAGGGGAGACAATATGAAAACGCTGGCCCAGATCCTAGCAGGCAAGCGGCCAGGGGTCATTTCGGTCGAGGCGGATGAGATGGTCATCCATGCGCTGAGCGTCATGGAAATGAACAACATCGGTGCTGTGCTGGTTGTGGCGGACGGGAAGCCGGCGGGTATTCTCACCGAGCGGGACTACGCCCGCAAGGTCGTGCTTCGGGGAAGAGCCTCAACGACCACCCAGTTGAGGGAAGTGATGACCGCAAAGGTGATCTCCGTGAAGCTCTCGCAAACCGTCGAGGAATGCATGGCCATCATGACCGAGCGCCGCATCCGGCATCTTCCGGTCATCGGCGAGAACGGCAGCGTGGTGGGACTTCTCTCCATTGGCGACCTGGTCAAGGAGACGATTGCCGGACAGGCTTTCGACATTGGCCAACTGGAGTATTACCTCACCCGCTGACTGGATGACGGGAAACCGCGCGGAAACCCAGGGAGGACCATCATGCCCGTGAAGCCTGCCCACCCGAAAGCGGATGACGGCCCCATCACCCATGGGAAGGGATTGGACAGCCTGGCCGGGTTCATCATCCAGAACTGGGCGCCGTCGACCCGTTTCGGCATCTGGGGCAAGCACGTCGGCACGCTGTCGGCTCCCAAGGTGTCCCTTGCGCATTTTCTCGACGACTCCCTGCAGGCCGGATGGACCATCGATGGTGGCGGGGCGGTGATCACCATTGATCCGCCCCAAGATCCGTTCGTGACGATCCGAGTGGAGAGCGAGAACAAGAACTGGACGCCGGAATCCAAGTACAACCCGAAACACTGGCTCTGGAAGGTGGTTCCTTTGCAGAGTGCCATCGGCCACCTGGAGTCCGGGATGACGCTGTCATTGCCAGAGGTGGTCGCGAGCTATCTGCGGAGCCTACGGGAAGGAAGACTGAAAGACGCCTGGCCCGCGTCCCCGGCCCCTGAACCCATTCCAGGGGCCGATATCATGGGTGGGCAACGCCCAAGTGCTGAACCCGCAGCGCCTGGGGCATCTTGAGCAGTTCCTCCGGGCCGAGCGCGAGCTTGCTGGAGCGGTTGCCGCCGCCCATCAGGACTTCGGGCAGCGCGAAGACGGCGTCGTCTATGTACACGGGCACATCGTCAGGCAGGCCAACGGCCACCACACCGCCGATCTGCATGCTGGTGAGCGCCAGGGTCTGCTCGGCCGAAGCGAACGACAATTTGCTGCCCATCAACTGGCGGACGCATTTGTTGACATCAAGCTTGGTTGTGGGCAGCACGATGCAGGCGGCATAGCGCACCGGATCGGTCTTGGAGGCTACGATGATGGTGTTGGCGGAATGACCGGGCGGAAAAGCATAGTGCTCGCAAAACGCGGCCGTATCGGCATATTGCGGGTCGCACGCGATGGTGCGGTGCTGCATGTCATGGCGCGCCAGGGCGGCTGCGACTTTGGGATGGAGGATGGTTTCATTCATGCAAGAACCATGGGCAGCAGTGCCAAGGCGGCCGGTGCGCGGCGCTGAATTGAAAGTATAACCAAACAGTGGCCACCGGACCGGCTGCGACAGCCTGCGCCGGATGGCGCCGAAAGGGCGGCTAGGCTTCTCATAAGTGTATTTGTATCAATTCAAGCCAGCTTTAGATCAATTTATGTTGATATTATAGTAAATCCATCGACAATCATGCCACCGACCTGCCCTGGCCGGTGCTTCGTTTTTAAACCAATTGGCTGCTGTAGCCGCACCTAGTACCCTTGGTCCCCGGCGTGCAAACAGATCCGCCCGTCCGTCCGGGGCTCCGCCCCGAGGAAGTTGCCATGTCGTTGCCCCCCCGCCAAGGCCTGTACGACCCCGCTTTCGAGCATGACGCCTGCGGACTGGGCTTCGTGGCCACCCTCCGCCGGCAGGCCAGCCATGCCATCGTCAGCCAGGGGCTGCAGATCCTGGAGAACCTCACCCACCGGGGCGCCGCCGGCAGCGATCCGCTCACCGGGGACGGCGCCGGCATCCTGATGCAGATTCCGCACCGGCTGTTCGCGGAGGAGATGGCGGCCGAAGGGATCAGCCTGCCGCCGCCCGGCGACTACGCGGTGGCCATGTGCTTCTTCGCCCAGGACCCGGCCGGCTGCCGCCACCACATGGCGGTGCTGGAAGGGGCGGTCATGCACCACGGCCAGGACATCATCGGCTGGCGCACCCCTCCCGTCACGCCTGAAGCCCTCGGACCCTCGGCCCGGGATTCCATGCCCTCCATCCGTCAGCTCATTATCGGCCGCAAGTGCGCCCCGGAGTCGTTCGAGCGGGTGCTCTGCACCATCCGCAAACGGGCCAGCCGGAGCGCCAACTTCGATTCCTTCTATATCTGCTCCTGCTCATCGCGGACCCTGGTCTACAAGGGGCTGATGCTGGCAGAGCAGTTGGCCGCCTTCTACCCGGACCTGGCCGACCCCCGCACCGAAAGCCGGCTGGCCCTGGTCCACTCCCGGTTCTCCACCAACACCTTCCCGTCCTGGAAGCGGGCCCACCCGTACCGCCTGCTGGCGCACAACGGCGAGATCAACACCCTGCGCGGCAACCTGGCCTGGATGTCCGCCCGGGAGTCCATGCTCAGGAGCGATGCCTTCAGCAGCGACGTGGTGGAGGACTTCCGCCCCATCGCCCGGCCGGACGCCTCGGATTCCCAGGCCCTGGACCAGGTGGCCGACTTCCTGCGCCTGGCCGGCGGCCGCAGCCTGCCCCACGTCATGATGATGCTGGTGCCCGAGGCCTGGAGCCAGGATCCGGACATGTCCGCGGAGAAGAAGGCCTTCTACGAGTACCACGGCTATCTGCTGGAGCCCTGGGACGGGCCCGCCGCCCTGGCCTTCTCCGACGGCCGGCTGATCGGCGCCACCCTGGACCGCAACGGCCTGCGCCCGGCCAAGTGGGTGGTGACCACCGACGGCCTGGTGGTGATGGCCAGCGAGTTCGGCGTGCTGGACCTGGATCCGGCCAGGATCCAGCTGAAGGGCCGGCTGCAGCCCGGGAAAATGTTCCTGGTGGACGTGGACGAGGGCCGGCTGGTTTCGGACGAGGAGATCAAGCACCAGGTGGCCTGCGAGAAGCCCTACTCGGCCTGGCTGGCCCAGCAGAAGATCAGCCTGGCCTCCCTGCCGCCGGCCGAAGTGCAGCACCCGGTCCAGGCCGAGGAACTGCCGGTGCTGCAGAACGCCTTCGGCTACACCGAGGAGGACCTGCGCCTGATCCTCGGCCCCATGGCCGTGGGCGGCGAGGAGCCGGTGGGGTCCATGGGCATCGACATCCCCCTGGCCGTGCTGTCCGAGAAGCCGCAGCTGCTGTTCCGCTACTTCAAGCAGCACTTCGCCCAGGTGACCAATCCGCCCATCGACCCGCTCCGGGAGGAGATCGTGATGTCGCTGGTGAGCTGCGTGGGCGGCGAAGGCAACCTGCTGGACGAGACCCCGCGCCAGTGCCGGATGCTGGAATTGCCGCACCCGTTCCTCACCAATGAGTGCCTCGCCAAGCTCCGGCGCAACCCCTTGGCCGATTTCCGGTGCATCACCCTGCCCATGCTGTTCCAGGTGGCCGGCGATCCGGAACGCAATCTCTACGAGGCCATCCGCACCCTTTGCCGGTCAACCAGCCGGGCCATCGCCGACGGCTACAGCATCCTGGTGCTCAGCGACCGGGGCGTCGACGAAAGCCGCGCGGCCATCCCGAGCCTGCTCGCCACCGCGGCCGTGCACCACCACCTGATCCGGGAAGGCACCCGGGTCCGGGCCGGCCTCGTGGTGGAATCGGGCGAGCCCCGGGAGGTGGCCCACATGGCCCTGCTGCTGGGTTACGGCGCCGGCGCGGTCAACCCGTACCTCGCCCTGGAGACCATCGCCGACCTGTGCCGCCGGGACCTGCTGCCGGGCGAGCTCAGCCCGGACCGGGCGGCCAGGCACTACCTCAAGGCGCTCCGCAAGGGCCTGCTCAAGACCATGGCCAAGATGGGCATCAGCACCCTGGCCAGCTACCAGGGCGCGCAGATCTTCGAGGCCATCGGCATCGACCAGTTCGTCATCGACGAGTACCTGACCGGCACCGCCTCGCGCATCCGCGGCGTGGGCCTGCGCGACCTGGCCGAGGAGGCCCTGGCGCGCCACCGGCTGGCCTTCAGTCCGGACCCGTCCGAGGTGCTGGCGCCCGGCGGCCACCTCTACTTCCGGGTCAACGGCGAGCGCCACCTCTGGAACCCTGGGACCATCGCCAGCCTGCAGAAGGCGGTGCGCCTGGAGGACGCCGCCAGCTACGAGGAGTTCGCCCGGCTCATGAACGACCATGGGGAGTTCCCGACCGCCCTGCGCGGGCTGTGGGACCTGGTCCCGGCGGGCGATCCGGTGGCCCTGGCCGAGGTGGAGCCGGCCGCGGAGATCGTCAAACGCTTCGCCAGCGGCGCCATGTCGTTCGGCAGCATCTCCAAGGAAGCCCACGAGAACATGGCCATCGCCATGAACCGCATGGGCGGCCGCTCCAACACCGGGGAAGGCGGCGAGGACCCGGCCCGGTTCATCCCGGACCCGGACGGCACCTCCCGGCGCAGCGCCATCAAGCAGGTGGCCTCCGGCCGGTTCGGGGTCACCGCCGAGTACCTGGTGGACGCCGACGAGATCCAGATCAAGATGGCCCAGGGCGCCAAGCCCGGCGAAGGCGGCCAGCTGCCCGGGCGCAAGGTGGACGCCACCATCGCCCGGGTGCGGCACAGCATGCCGGGGGTGACCCTCATCTCGCCGCCGCCGCATCATGACATCTATTCCATCGAGGACCTGGCCCAGCTCATCTTCGACCTGAAGAACGTCAATCCCCTGGCGCGCATCAGCGTGAAGCTGGTGTCCGAGGCGGGGGTGGGCACCGTCGCCGCCGGGGTGGTCAAGGCCCATGCCGACGTGGTGCTCATCAGCGGCGACAGCGGCGGCACCGGCGCCTCGCCGCTCACCGCCATCCACCATTCCGGCGTGCCCTGGGAACTGGGGCTGGCCGAGGCGCACCAGGTGCTCATGCTCAACGGCCTGCGCAGCCGCGCGATCCTCCAGACCGACGGCAAGCTCAACACCGGCCGGGACGTGGCCATCGCCGCCCTGCTGGGGGCGGAGGAGTTCGGCTTCGCCACCGCGCCCCTGGTGGCCTCGGGCTGCATCATGATGCGCAAGTGCCACCTGAACACCTGCCCGGTCGGAGTGGCCACCCAGGATCCCGTGCTGCGCGCCCGGTTCGCCGGCCAGCCCGAGCACGTGATCCGCTACTTCTTCTTCGTCGCCGAGGAACTGCGCGGGATCATGGCCAGCCTGGGCTTCCGGACCCTGAAGGAGATGGTCGGCCGCTCCGACTGCCTGAAGCCGCGCAAGGACGGCCTCAATCCCAAGGCCCGCAAGGTGGACACCTCGGAGATCCTGTACCGCTCCGCCCGGGCCGCGGTGGACCCCGGCTCCTGCAGGATCAGCCAGGACCACAAGCTGGAAGGCGTGCTGGACCACACCATCATCGCCCAGGCCAGGCCCGCCCTGGAGGAAGGCCGGGCGGTGGTCATCGAGACCGCCATCCGCAACAGCGACCGGGCCACCGGGGCCATGCTCAGCGGCCAGGTGGCCCGGCGTTACCGCTCTGCCGGCCTGCCGGAAGACACCATCCGCATCCTGGCCCACGGCAGCGCCGGCCAGAGCTTCGGCGCCTTCGCCTCCCCGGGCATGACCCTGGAACTCACCGGCGATGCCAACGACTATGTGGGCAAGGGCTTGTCCGGCGGCATCATCTCGGTGCGGCCGCCTGCGGTTTCGCCGTTCCAGGCCCACGAGCAGGTCATCGTCGGCAACGTGGTGCTCTACGGCGCCACCTCGGGGCGCGCCTTCTTCAATGGCCGGGCCGGCGAGCGCTTCGCCATCCGCAACAGCGGCGCCGTGACCGTGGTGGAGGGCGTGGGCGACCACGGCTGCGAATACATGACCGGCGGGCTGGTGGTGGTGCTGGGCCCGGTGGGCCGCAACTTCGCCGCGGGCATGAGCGGCGGCCTGGCCTTCGTCTACGACGAGGAGGCCAGCTTCGCGGCCCGCTGCAACAAGGAGATGGTCGAGTTGACGGTCATGGACGGGGAGGACGCCGCCGCGGTCAAGGCCCTGCTGGCCGAGCATGCGGTGCGCACCGGCAGCCCCAGGGCCAGTTCCATCCTGGACGGCTGGGACAGCTTATGCACCCGGTTCGTCAAGGTCTTCCCCAGCGAGTACCGCAGGGCCCTGGAGGCGGCCGGCGCCCCGGCCACCAACGCGCTGCCCATCTCGGAACTCTCGCCGCCGGACCCGGGCGACCTGCCGGCGCCGGAACCGGTCATCGACGAGGAGGTGCGCTGATGGGCAACATCCGCGGATTCCTCGACGTCGAACGTTCGGAACACGGCAAGCGGCCGGTGGCGGAGCGCAGCCTCGACTGGCGCGAGTTCGACCTGCTGCCTGCGGAGCCGGCGCTCCGGGACCAGGCCTCCCGCTGCATGGAGTGCGGCATTCCCTTCTGCCATAGCGGCTGCCCCCTGGGCAACGTGATCCCCGAATTCAACGACCACCTCTACCGGGACCATCCCGAATGGGCGCTGGCGGTCCTGCACGCCACCAACAATTTCCCCGAGTTCACCGGGCGGGTCTGCCCCGCCCCCTGCGAGGCCGCCTGCACCCTCAACCTGGATGAGCAGCCGGTCACCATCAAGGACATCGAGCGCAGCATCATCGATCGGGCCTGGGCGGACGGCCGGGTGGTGCCCCGGGTGCCCAAGGCGCGGACCGGGAAGCGGGTGGCGGTGATCGGTTCCGGCCCGGCCGGCCTGGCCGCCGCCCAGGAACTGGCCCGCAAGGGCCATGCGGTGACCGTGTTCGAGCAGGCCGACCGCATCGGCGGGCTGCTGCGCTACGGCATCCCCGATTTCAAGCTGGAGAAGCACCTCATCGATCGCCGGGTGGTCCAGATGGAGGCGGAAGGGGTGGTCTTCCGCACCGGCATGCGGGCCGGCACGGATGTGACCGGCAGCGAGCTGCGCGGTCAGTTCGACGCCCTGGTGCTCTGCGGCGGCGCCCGCCGGCCCCGGGACCTGGCCCTGCCCGGGCGCCACCTGGAAGGCATCCACTTCGCCATGGCCTTCCTGGAACAGGCCAACCGCCGGGTGGCGGGTGACCCGGTGCCGTCGCGGGAAGCCATCCTGGCCACCGGCAAGCACGTGGTGGTGATCGGCGGCGGCGACACCGGCTCCGACTGCCTGGGCACCTCCATCCGCCAGGGCGCCGGCGCCATCCTGCAGATCGAACTGCTGCCCAAGCCGCCCGACCGGCGCCAGGGCGCGGACCTCTGGCCGGCCTGGCCCCAGATCCTGCGCACCTCCTCCTCCCAGGAGGAAGGCGGCACCCGGGACTGGGCGGTCATGAGCACGGCCTTCCTGGACGACGGCCAGGGACGCCTGCGCGCCATCCAGGCGGTGCGGGTGGGCCCGGCGCCCGGCTTCACCGTGGTCCCGGGCACGGAGTTCGAGATCCCCTGCGAATTGGCCCTGCTGGCCATGGGATTCACCGGGTCCGAGCCCGGCGGCCTGCTTGAGCAGCTGGGGATCGGGCTGGACAAGCGCGGCAACGTGCCGGTCAGCGGTTTCCGCACCCCGGTGGACGGCGTGTTCGCCGCCGGCGACCAGGCCCGGGGCCAGAGCCTCGTGGTCCACGCCATCAACGAGGGCCGCAAGGCCGCCGCAGCCGTGCATCTCTATCTGCAGCAGCCCGTCCCCGCCTAGGCCTTCACCGGCCCGGCAGCCGTTCCCGGATCTGGCCCGATTCCTGCAGGCCTCAGTGAGCGGCCGGCGCTGCCATCCCGGTCGTCTGGCAGGGGCAGTCGCAGAACGCCGGGAGGGCGAACCAGAAGGTGCTGCCCCGGCCCGGGGCGCTGGCCACCCCGATCCGGCCATGCTGGGCCTCCACCGCCAGCTTGCAGAAGGCCAGGCCCAGGCCGCTGCCGCCCCGCTTGCTGCCCCCGGAGGCCTGGCCGAATTTATCGAAGATGAGTTCCTGTTCTTCCTGGGGAATCCCCGGGCCGTTGTCGGAGATGGCGATCCAGACTTCGGTCTTTTCCAGCTCGAAGTGGAT
>Ga0316232_1001077_pt1 | contig 35809 bp, 28 predicted proteins | sample TBHtaG_FD_206006 | JGI IMG/M metagenome (GOLD analysis project Ga0316232, IMG submission 206006) | Freshwater microbial communities from Trout Bog Lake, Wisconsin, USA - TBH18025_13 | ecosystem: Environmental > Aquatic > Freshwater > Lake > Hypolimnion/Profundal zone | place: USA: Wisconsin... | reverse complement strand
TGCGATCAAGGAATGTCTCGCCGGGGTTCGACGTAATCCTCACCTTGATCTGATCGGAGAGCACACGCGTGCCTCCGGTTACTGCCGAGCGGTCGCCGCCAGATTCGCGAATGACCGGAGCCGATTCGCCGGTGATCGCCGACTCATCGACCGAAGCAATACCGTCGATGATCTCGCCGTCACCAGGGATGAACTCTCCGGCTACGACAAGCACAACGTCATTTGCCCGAAGGCTGGAACTGGCAACCTGCTCCAGTTTGCCATTCGCCAGTAGACGGTTAGCGACGGTTTCAGAGCGGGCCTTTCGCAGCGTATCGGCCTGGGCTTTGCCGCGCCCTTCTGCCATAGCCTCGGCAAAGTTGGCGAACAACACGGTGAACCATAACCAGAACGTGATCTGAAGATTGAACTTGAATGCCTCATGCGGACGCAGGATGAGGAGAATGGAGGTGATCAAGCTGCCCACTTCAACCACGAACATCACAGGATTGCCCATCATTTTGCGCGGGTTCAGTTTCAGCACGGCACCAACAGCGGCTCCGCGAACAATGGTGGGATCCCAGATAGACTTGCTGCTTTTCGATGTACTCGACATGAGTTCCCTCAGAATGCCTTTCCTGCGTTCAACAGCAGGTGCTCAAGAATTGGTCCGAGGCTGAGCGCCGGGAAAAACGTCAATGCACCCAGTATGAGAATCACTCCAATCAGCAGCACGCTGAATAGTGGCGTGGTGACTGGGAATGTGCCGACCGATGGCGGTACATATTTCTTCCTCGCCAAACTGCCCGCAATCGCCAGCATTGGAATCTTCATCAGAAAGCGTCCGCCCAGCATCGCGAATCCAAGCGCAACGTTATACCAGCTTGTATTGGCGTTGAGCCCGCCGAAGGCCGATCCGTTATTCCCTGCCGCCGAGGTGAACGCATACAGCATCTGCGAAAGCCCGTGTGGCCCGGCGTTGCTGATGGATGAGGTGCCAAACGGCTTTACGCTCGATATCGCGGTCAATACCAGGATGATGAGAGGGAAGATGAGCGCGAACAACATAGCCATCTTTACTTCATACCCCTCGATCTTTTTCCCCAGGTACTCCGGCGTCCGTCCGACCATCAGGCCCGCGATAAACACGGTGAGTACGACGAAAACGATCATGCCGTACATGCCCGACCCGACTCCTCCGAAGATGACTTCGCCCAACGAAATATTGACCAGCGGAACGATTCCGCCCAGAGGAGTAAACGAATCGTGCATCCCGTTGACAGCTCCGCAACTCGTGTCGGTTGTAGCCGTGGCCCAGAGCGCGGTATTGGCAATCCCGAAGCGCACTTCCTTGCCTTCCATGTTTCCGCCGGTTTGCATCACGCTGGCGCGTTGATCCACGCCATGCAGCAGCGGATTGCCTTGCGCTTCGGCCCAATAGGCAACGGTCACACCTGCCAGAAACAGCGCCGCCATTGCGCCCCACACCGCCCAGCCATGCCGGGGAGACCCGGTCATGCGGCCCAGTGTGTAGGTGAGCCCGGAGCCGATGGCGAAGATCGCAAGCATCTCGATCAGGTTGGTAAGCGGGGTCGGATTCTCAAACGGATGGGCGCTGTTCGCATTGAAGAAACCGCCACCGTTGGTTCCGAATTCCTTGATGAACTCCTGTGAAGCCACCGGACCTTGCGCAATCGTCTGGTCACTGACGGTGTCCATCACCGGTTTGCCGTCGGCGCCGATGGTGGGTTTGCCATCGGTCCCCACGTGCGGGACTTGCTGCGTTTCAACGATCTTTACCGTGTCATAGGGCTTCAGGTTCTGCACAACTCCCTGCGACACCAGCACCAGAGCACCAACCACACACATCGGCAGCAGCACCCACAAGGAGCAGCGGACCAAATCAACCCAGAAGTTTCCGATGGTCCTCATCTCGCGCCGCGCAACGCCACGAATGAGTGCGATGGCCAGGGCTATGCCCGTCGCAGCCGAAACAAAGTTATGGTATGCAAGGCCAGCCATCTGGGTGAAGTAAGTCATCGTCGCTTCACCGGAGTAGGCTTGCCAGTTTGTATTCGTGGTGAACGACACTGCGGGATTCCACGCCAGATTCGGCGGATTCACCGCTCCCAGTTTCTGCGGATTGAACGGCAGGAAGCCCTGTACGCGCTGCATAACGTAGAGAACCAGCAGCGAAACTACGCTGAATAGCAGCATGGCCACCGCATATTCGGTCCAAGCCATTTCTTGATCTTCATCCACGCCGGTGGTGCGGTAGATCAGTTTCTCGATGGGCCGTAATATTGGGTCCAGAAATGTTTTTTCGCGGTTAAAAACACGCGCCATGAAAACACCGAGTGGCTTGGTTACGGCCAGGACTATCAGCAGGAAAAATACGATTTGCAACCATCCATTCATGGTCATATCAGAATTTCTCCGGATACAGCAGTGCGAAGAGCAGATACACCATCATCAACACGGTCACAGCCAGCATCAATGTCGTTTCCATATCCAGCTCCCTTACTTAATACGTTCACAAAAGTGAACGTATCCAATCGATGCAGCGAAGAAGACGATTGTGATTGCAACGAATGCCAAATCCAGCATTTTGTATCTCCTGGCTCAAAGCCCCGAAAAATCGAGGCCCCTCTGCTCTACTCAATTGGATTCGATCGTGATAGGAGCCCTGCCTAAAAGGTTCCTAAATAATTCCTAAACGTCCCGAATCAGCACCCGCACTCTTTACCTTCGGTTCCCGCAAAACCGGGGGCAGTTGATTCGCAGGCGATTCTGCGTGAAGACGCGACCCGGAGATCCAGCAACGCAAGCCTTGTGGCGGCGACCATCCGGTTACGTTCCTCCTGTGAAAGTTCTTCCCACTCCGGGCTTAGGCTGGGCTTGCAACCGAAGTCAGGTGCAAGCGCCTCGCGATAGTGGTGAACCAGCATTGCCAATTTTTCGGGCATAACCATTTCTACAGACATACCTTTCTTGCGCTCCTTGCCTTACGCTCCCTTATATTGAGAATTGCTCTCGCGGGAAACGGACCCGCTCATAAAAACCGGGCGCAATGTGGCGCCACGGCGCGATACAGACGCGTCGGAATGAACCAGCGTGAGGGCTGGAGCCGAGCCGACGGTTTCGCCGACGGCCCGAGACCGATACGCGGGGACCCTGATCATTTCGAATTTGCGCACTTGCGCGGACCGAGTTTCAGATTCAAGCGCGAAAAGGAATCGAAGCAGGAAGAGAACAGCCGCGGAGCAAATCACGCTAAAGGTTGTTAAAAGCGCCATGCGAACCTCCCGGGCAAACGAGCCACTGACTTTGTCTCGTTTGGCCTTCAGTTCGATTGGATAACTTCACGGCTAAAACACGAATAAAGAGTGTCTAAAAAGTTCCTAAACGTTCGCAAGACGGGGCATCGACACCGACAACTTGATATTGGGGCTCTTCCGTGATTCTTGGAAGCGAGACTATGGTTGATCACCGGGTTCGAACCGGTAGCCCACCCATTTCTCAGTCACCAGGTAGCGGACAGAACCATCTTCCGGCTCGAGTTTTTTACGGAGGTGATTCATGAAGACGTGCAGATACTCAGGCTGTTGCGTGCTCATTCCGCCCCACACTTGAGAAAGCAGGGTGTGATGTGTGATGACCCGCCCAGGATGTTTCGCGAGGTAGCTGAGCAGATCGAACTCTTTTGGGGTGAGCCGGACCTCACGGTCCTTTACCTTAACCAGTCTGGTGAGCAGGTCGATCTGAAAATCTCCGACCTCGATCTTGGTCATCTCCTCCTGCACAGGATGGCTGGCCCTTCGCAGTCCGGCGCGCACCCTGGCTACAAGTTCATTCATATTGAAGGGTTTCGTCACGTAATCGTCGGCCCCAGAGTCGAGAGCCTGGACCTTAGGCCCCTCCTCTCCTCGCACCGAGAGCACGATAATGGGAACCTCGGACTTGCTTCGTATTCTGCGGCACAGTTCAAGCCCTCCCATGTTAGGCATCGACAGATCGGTGATCACCAGGTCTGGAGTCCATTGGCGCATTATTTCGAGCGCTTCGTCGCCATCGCCCGCGGTTCTCACCATGTAGCCGTGCCCGGCAAGCGTGGTCCGGAGCACACGAGTAATCTGTGACTCGTCGTCCACCACGAGGATGTTGCGTTGTGTCGCATCGGCAGTCATGGTCACTTTGGCTCCTGGGTTACGATGTGTACGTCCACCTTCGGCGCATCGCGTAGAAAGTCGTGAATGGCCGAGAGATAAAGGAATTTTCTCCATCCCGTTACTGCAGAGCGCCCGAAAACAACCTGCGTAATGTGCTTCTCCTTTACGATCTTCGCGACCTCCGCTGCAACCTTCTTTCCCTTCGCTTTCACAATTTGAGCCCCAAGATTTTCGGCGAAACGAATGTTTTCCTGCAGTGTTCGCTGATATTCGGGAGCGTCATCCTTCCCGATGTCCACGTAGATCACAAAAAACTCCGCGCCGATCCTCTCCGCCATCCGTCCCGTGCGCGCAATGAGGTATTGTGCAACTGGGTTAGAGCTGATGCACACTGCGATTCGTTCCGTAATTGGCGCGCGATTCTCAAGGTGCTCCTTCTCCATGTAGCTTTCAAGGCTTCGATCAACCACGCTGCCAACCTGGCGTAGCGCCAATTCGCGGAGCGCGATGAGATTTGCAGGGCGAAAGAAGTTCAAGAGCGCTCGATCGCTTCGCTCCAGAGGATAGATATCGCCGCGCTTCATTCTTGCCTGAAGGGCTTCTGGAGTCAGGTCGGCCAGAACGATTTCGTCTACCCGCTGCATCACCCAATCAGGAACGGTTTCCCGCACCACGACTCCGGTAATGCGTCCCACGATTGGCGTCACGCTCTCAATGTGTTGAACGTTCATCGTCGAAATCACGTCGATCTGTGCGTTCAGCAGCTCCATCACATCTTCGTAGCGTTTGCGATGCTTGCTGCCCTCGATGTTTGTATGTGCCAGTTCATCCACCAGCACAATTTCGGGATGGAGTTGCAATATCGCGTCAACGTCCATTTCATCGAAGGTGGTTCCCTTGTAAACGAGTTGCCTCCGCGGAACCACCGGCAATCGGGCGGCGAGCTCTGCGGTCGCAGCGCGGCCGTGGCTTTCCACAATACCGGTCATCACATTTTCGCCACGGCTGTAGCGCCGGATGCCTTCGCTTAACATGCTGTAGGTTTTGCCGACACCGGGCGCATAGCCGAGAAAAAGCTTAAAGAGTCCTCTTTTCTTGGTGGGTGCGGTTTCCTCAAGCCATTGTTCCGGTGTCTTCTGCATGTCGCGCTTATTGTCAAACAAGAATCGAGAATTGTCGAATAGGCTACAATTCCGATCTGTGAACAAAATACTGCAAACCCTGGCCGCACGCTATTTCTTGTCCGGTGTTTTGGTCGCCGTATTGGTCACCCTGTGCCGCCTGCTGCATGCCAATGCCAGCACCGCCGGATTCTCATTTCTTCTCGCGGTACTCGTCGTTTCTGCCTTGTGGGGTTTGCGTTGCGCGATCTTTCTTTCGATTATCGCGACTCTGGCTTACAACTACTTCTTCCTCCCCCCAATTGGTGAATTCACAATTTCCGATCCGGAAAACTGGATCGCTCTCCTCACCTTCTTACTCACTGCGGTAATCGCCAGCCAACTCGCGGAACGGGCCCGCCGCGAGACCGCCAACGCCACCAGTCGCCGGCGTGAACTGGAGCGGCTCTATGCCTTTAGCCAGCAGATGCTCATCGCAGACAATGTCCTGGGTCTCGTGAATGCAATCCCTGTAAAAGTAGTCGAAATCTTCGGCCCGAAATTCGCCGGAATGTATTCAATTCACAGCAAGAAGAACTATTACTCCAATCTGGAAGCTCAAAAGCTAATCTCCGCTGAAGAGCTGCGAAGGGTCACCGATCGAGGCGAACCGGTTACCGATACTGAACACGGACTTCGCATCCGTCCTTTGCGCATTGGCCTACGTTCCGTGGGAGCTCTCGCCGTGATTGGCGGAGACCTTTCACCGGAAAGCATGGAGGCCATCGGCAGCCTTGTAGCCATTGCCATCGAGCGGGCGGGAGCCGTGGAAAAACTCGCGCACTCCGAGGCCGGACGCGAAAGCGAGAGACTGCGCTCCATCCTTCTCGACTCGGTCACCCACGACTTTCGCACTCCACTCACGGCGATCAAGGCGTCTGCGCAGTCGCTGCTCGGTGATTCCCATCTCGACGATGCTTCCCGGACGGAACTACTTACGATCATCGATGAAGAAAGCGACAGGTTGGACCGCCTCGTAGGGGAGGCTGCGAAGATGGCTCAGCTTGATGCCCATGCAGTGGAACTGAACCTCGAACCGCATCACATTCGCGAAGCGATTGATGCTGCCCTCGATACCAATCAAAATACTCTTTCGCGCCACGAAATAAGAATAAGCGCCAGCGACTCGCTGCCTCGGGTGAACATGGACCTTCGTCAGACCGAGGAGATCATTTCCCAATTGCTTGACAACGCCGGCAAGTACTCACCCCATGGGACGCCCATCACAATAACGGCGGAAGTGCAGGGCAACATGCTGGTCACCAGCGTGGCAGATCAGGGACCGGGGATCGACAGCATCGATCAAAGCATGGTCTTTGATAAGTTCTATCGAGGACGCGGCCTCCGCCAGAGCGTACAGGGCACAGGAATGGGCCTGGCCATCGCCAAAGCAATTGTGGAAGCGCACGGCGGCACAATCTCTCTCACGACTCAACCGGGCCGAGGTTCCGTCTTTTCTTTTACTCTTCCACTTTCGCGCTAGGTGTTTTTTGGTATCGGAATGTCGGTGTCGAATCCCTGTATCTACGGTGAGAAATCGTTAGTCCTGCGCATTGTCTGGGGTTATCCTAATCCCCAGCGTTCGCACACTGACTCCACCGTTTTTACATTTGGGTTCCTGGCTCATGGTTATACCGATGCGTAGCGCGGCAAGCTTATCATTTCTGATTTATTGGCTGCCGCGACAAATTCCATGGAGACTCTGAGCACTATTTAGCATCTTATTCAGAGTACCTGTTCGTTTTGGAAAGCCCCGCGAGAAAGACAACTGAGAACTTAAGGATAAAGGGTTTGGGCCATGATCAATCGCATCATTGATTTCTCAGTTCAAAATAAGCTCATTGTCTTTGCTCTGACCGCTGCAGCCTGCATCGCGGGCTATTGGGCCATGGTCACGGTTCCTCTTGACGCCACACCCGACCTCAGCGACACACAGGTCATAATCTACTCACGTTGGGACCGCAGCCCTGACATCATCGAAGACCAGGTCACTTACCCTATCGTGACCGCCATGCTGGGCGCACCAAATGTTAAGACCGTGCGCGGATTCTCCGACTTTGGCTACTCCTATGTGTATGTCATTTTCAAGGATGGCACCGACCTTTACTGGGCCCGTTCGCGCACGCTTGAGTACCTCTCCGGAGTGTTGCCACGTTTGCCTGAAGGTGTGAAAGCAGAGCTCGGTCCGGACGCCACAGGCCTGGGATGGGTCTATCAATATGCGCTGGTGGACACCTCCGGGAAGCTCAGCCTTGCCGATCTCCGCTCATACCAGGACTGGTATCTGCGCTATTACCTGAAGGCTGTCCCTGGAGTTGCCGAGGTCGCACCCGTCGGGGGCTTCACCAAGCAGTACCAGGTCAATGTTGATCCCAATCGCCTTAAGGCCTACGGGATTCCAATCAGCCGCGTTGTGGAAGCCGTGCGTGGAGGCAATAACGAGGTCGGCGGACGCCTGCTTGAGTTCGGCGGCAGCGAGTACATGGTGCGCGGCCGGGGCTATGCGCGGTCCATCTCAGACTTTGAAAACATCGTGCTCTCCGCGGGAGATGAGGGCACGCCGATTCGCATCAAGGACGTCGGCGAGGTTGTGCTTGGCCCCGATTTGCGACGTGGCGTAACCGACCTCAACGGCCAGGGAGAAGTCGTTTCCGGCATTGTGGTCATGCGCAGCGGCGAGAACGCGCTCGAAGTAATTGACCGCGTGAAGGCGAAGATCAAGGAGATCGAGCCAGGTCTGCCGCCGGGAGTAAAGCTACTCCCAATCTATGACCGCTCGGAACTGATTCTCCACTCCATCGGCAACGTAAAACAGACGATCATCGAAGTGATCGTAACCATCGTGCTTATCATCTTGCTCTTCCTCTGGCATTTCCCGAGCGCGGCCATTCCCATCGTCACCATCCCAGTTGCCGTGCTGCTATCGTTCATTCCCTTCCGCATGATGGGTATCAGCGCGAATATCATGTCGCTGGCCGGTGTCGCCATTGCCTTCGGCGAATTGATTGACGCTTCCATCGTGGTGGTTGAGCAGACCCACAAGAAACTCGAACTCTGGGAGAAAACAGGACGCAAGGCCGACTATCACGAAGTTGTTCTGAGTGCCGTTAAGGAAGTTGCAGGCCCCACGTTTTTCGCGCTACTGGTAATCGCCGTCTCGTTCCTGCCAGTGCTCACACTGGAGGCACAGGAAGGCCGGATGTTCAAACCACTGGCCTACACCAAGACGCTTGCGATGGTGATCGCCGCCGTTCTGGCCGTCACCCTTGACCCAGCGCTACGTCTGTTGCTGACCAACGTTAAGACCTTTAACTTCCGTCCCCGTTGGCTTTGCCGCCTGACCAATGCGATCCTGATCGGCAAGATTCGGTCTGAAGATAAGCACCCCATCAGCCGCGTTCTCATCCGAATCTATTCACCGGTAGTTCGCTGGACTTTGCGCTGGAAATGGGCCGTTATCGCCTCTGCCGTAGCCGTGGTTCTCATCACCATTCCGGTGTTCAACAAGCTTGGCTCGGAGTTCATGCCGCCCCTTGATGAAGGCGCAATCCTCTACATGCCTTCCACGATGCCAGGCATTTCCATCACTGAAGCCCAGCGCGTGTTGCAGGTCACCGACCGTGTCATCCGGCAATTCCCTGAAGTCGATAAAGTCCTCGGAAAAGCAGGCCGTGCCGAAACCTCTACGGACCCCGCACCGCTCTCCATGCTGGAAACGGTGATCATCCTCAAGCCGAAAAGTGAATGGCGGCACGTCGACACCTGGTACTCCTCCTGGTCGCCCGAATGGGGAAAACGGGTTTTCCGCCACATTACTCCTGACACCATCTCCACCGAGACTCTTGTCAGCCAGATGGATGCCGCGCTCAAAATTCCTGGCCTCTCTAACGCCTGGACCATGCCCATCAAAGGCCGCATCGACATGCTGACCACCGGCATCCGGACTCCGGTCGGCCTCAAAATCAGCGGCGCCGATCTCACCCAGATCGAGGCAATCGGCACGCAGGTTGAGAAACTTCTGCCGACAGTCAAAGGCACCCGCGGCGTCTTCGCCGAGCGCACCGGCGGCGGCTACTTCCTTGACTTTGAGTGGAATCGCGAGCGCCTCGCCCGTTACAACATCAGCATTGAGGAAGCGCAGAACGCGGTGCAGAACGCCATCGGCGGCGAGAACATCAGCACCGCCGTCATGGGCCGCGAACGTTATCCGGTTAACGTTCGCTACAAGCGCGACTTCCGCAGCGATATAGAGGCGCTCAACCGCGTCCTCGTCTCTGGCAAGGGAGACCGCCAACTACCGCTCAGCGAACTCGCGGAGATCCACTCCACCAGCGGCCCTTCGATGATTCGTAATGAAGACGGCCTACTTACCGGCTACGTGTATGTGGACATCGCCGGCCGCGATCCCGCAAGCTACGTCACCGAAGGCGGAGCCCTGCTGCGCAAGAACCTGAAACTGCCCCCTGGTTACGCAGTTTCGTGGAGTGGCCAGTATGAGGCGATGGAACGCGTCAAGCAGCGCCTCAAGTTCGTTCTGCCGCTAACACTTTTTCTCGTGCTGATGCTGCTCTACCTCAACACGCGCTCGCTCACCAAAACGTTGATCGTGTTGCTGGCCGTTCCCTTCTCTGCCGTAGGCGCCGTGTGGTTCCTGTACCTCGCGGGCTACAACATGAGCATCGGGGTCTGGGTCGGAATGATTGCGCTGCTTGGCGTAGATGCTGAAACCGGCGTCTTCATGCTGCTGTATCTCGACCTCGCCTATGAAGAAGCGCGGCGTGAAGGCCGCATGCGCAACCTTGCCGATCTGCAAGACGCGATCATGACTGGCGCGGCGAAACGTCTGCGCCCCAAATTCATGACCTTTGCCACCACCTGCATCGGACTCTTCCCCATCATGTGGGCAAGCGGCGCAGGTTCGGACGTGATGAAGCGAATTGCCGCTCCCATGGTCGGCGGCATCTTCACGTCATTCCTTCTCGAACTGCTGGTCTATCCCGCGATCTACGAAATCTGGCGCTGGCATACCGCGGTAAAACACCACGCCGAGAGCGATGCGGACTTGGTCGCCTACGACGGTGCGCTGACGGAAACACATTAAGTCGCATCCTTCCTCCGAAAGCCTACCGTCGATCGGGAGGTTTTCGGAGACTTCATACAACGCAAGTGTTTTAATCCGCATCCATCTTTCAACTGCTCTGGTTGGGCCACAGCCCTGCTCGTGCCGATCAATTCCGGTCGAAGAGTTTACAAACACAATATTTCGTCCTGTTGGATGGCTTGCTTGCCATGCCAAGGGTGGAGATTTGCAAATATGGCGGCCTTACCCGTTCCTCCTCCAGATGACGATCTTGCGGCGGTTATATCAGTTGTCCCTGTGGACCGGTCGTTCTTCGGTCACCCGCGTGGCCTTTCAACCCTGTTCATGACCGAGATGTGGGAGCGCTTCAGCTATTACGGAATGCGGGCGCTGCTCATCCTATTTATGACCGCACCAGCGTCTCGAGGCGGACTGGGATTTCCCGTACCGAAAGCCGGGGCAATTTACGGCTTCTACACCGCCATGGTTTACCTGATGGGCCTGCCCGGGGGTTGGATTGCCGACCGCATCATCGGCTCCCGCCGCGCCGTGTTGTTGGGAGGCATCGTCATCATCCTGGGCCACGCCTCGCTTGCCATTCATGGCCTTTCGACTTTCTACATCGGGCTGTTTCTCATCGTAATGGGAACCGGGTTGCTGAAACCTAATATCAGCACCATGGTGGGCGCTCTCTACTCGGCGCACGACGTCCGGCGCGATGCTGGATTCTCGATCTTCTACATGGGAATCAACATCGGAGCTCTGTTGGCACCGCTCGTGTGCGGCTATCTCGGAGAGAACATCAACTGGCATTACGGTTTTGCCGCCTCCGGAGTCGGTATGACGTTCGGCCTGATCCAGTATGTTCTGGGAGGCAAATACCTGGGAGAGGCAGGACTGGAAAGCCGGGGCGATAAGGCAGACCGGCGCGTCTTTCGTCAGGGGTTGACCGTCACCGCCATCGTTGCCTGCGTTGCTGTTACGGCTGGCATGAGCGGAGTGGTCAGGTTCTCTGCAGAATCACTTGCCAACGTTTTCGGACTGGCACTGGCGGGAGTTGTGGTTGTCTTCTTCATCTGGTTGTTCAGAGCCAAAGGCTATTCGACTCTGGAACGCCGGCATTTCTGGGCCATCCTTGTGCTCTTCATTGCATCGGCGCTGTTTTGGTCCGCCTTCGAACAGGCAGGGTCGACCCTGAACCTTTTTGCCTACCGGAACACCAACCTCCACGCATGGGACGTACGAGGGTTATGGGGAATGTTCCGCGCGAGCTATCTCCAGTCTTTCAACTCATTCTTTGTGATTGCCCTGGCGCCACTATTTGCCTTGCTCTGGATCAGGCTCGGGAAACGGCAACCATCCAGCACGGCAAAGTTCTCCTGTGGACTGCTGTTCGTAGCCTTGGGATTTGCGATCCTGATTCCGGTCTCACGCGGCAACAATGTCAGCCCCATGTGGCTGACCCTGACCTACCTTCTGCATACGATTGGAGAATTGTGCCTGAGCCCGGTCGGACTAAGCACAATGACAAAACTGGCGCCTGCAAAGATCGCCGGACTCATCATGGGTGTATGGTTCCTCTCAATGTCCGTGGGAGACTACATCGGAGGTAGGCTTTCGGGGCTGTACGAATCACTCCCCTTGCCCGAATTATTCGGAGTCGTGGTCCTGTTCTGCGTGTTGATCGGTACAGCGCTTTTGTTTCTGCGACGACCTATGCGGTGGCTAATGGGCGGCGTGAATTAGCATGTCCCGCCGGGCGCGCGTGCCCCATCTTAGTTGGGTGTCGGGTCGCATCTTACTTGGGTGTCGGGTGCCCCATCTTACTTGGGTGTCGGGTGCCCCATCTTAGCTTGCCTCATTTGGCAAGCTTAGGTGGGTTCTATTAAAGCCGCGCGAAGCGCGTTCCAAGCCCCATCCCCCCACATACCCGAACGTTGCGGAAGTGCGTACACAGTTACACATTTCGGGATTGTGAGTGATATGGCGATTTTGCTTCAACTACCGCGTCTTTGAATTGAAGTGTCATCTTGAGCGAAGCGAAAGACCCCTACGCATCCCAAATATCCTGCGCTGGGCAAGGTCGCTTCCGCCAGTGATCTCTCGCCAACGAGCCTGAGGTCACCAGATAGTGAGTGCCTTGGCGATGTATCCATCAACGAACTGCCCTATCCGTAGAATTGAAAGAATGCCATGGCAAAATTGTATGAGACATGCATGGCCAGACAACAAGCCACGGATCTAGTCTTAAATCGCGCAAGCCCAAGCAGCACTGCGACGGGCAACACTTCTAGTCGCTGCCCCGGATGCGCCAAAACAAAAAACAGAGTCGTCATGCTGACTGCTGCCACTGCTCCCAGTCGGACCGAAAGCGCAGCGTAGAGGATTCCTCGATAGTAGAGCTCTTCCACCAAGGGGTAAAGGATCACCATCACGAGGAACGCTATGCCTACGTTGAATGGCAGCGGGGTTACGTGATAGTAGACTCGGCCACGGAATGCATCGTAGAAGTGCCACAACACTGCGATGGCGAGTCCTGTGATCGCGGTCCATCGCATGTCCTCGTTAGGATTCCAACCGATGCTCGCAAGAAATCCGCCGAGCTGTCTTATTCTTACGACCGCAGCTACTATTGGCGACCACACGAGGATGACACATAAGATGACTGTCAGTGATGACAAGTACTGGTACCTGAAGTCCGTATATGCGTAATAGTGGATTCGAGGTAACACCACCATCATCGCGAACATAAGCGAAAAGAACAAAGTCAGAGTTCCCCCGAGACCGATCAGTGTGGCGTCCAAGATCCGCCAAGAGTTAGCAGATTGTCTGTCACAGGCTTGGACCTCTGGGGCCACTTGAGTTGTTGTGGTCTTCAATGCATGTCCTTCATTTATTCACTCAGAGTACACGACGATACCTGTCGGTAATAGCCCAACTAGCTCACTATCCTCAGGTCACCTCTTCGGCTTCTGTCCTACAGTTCACTCTTCCGACCATCGCCCCAGTCTTTTCAGCGCTTCCACCTCCGCGCCAGCTCTCTCGCGCAGCGCCATGTAATCCGCCTTTGCCGCGCGGTTCAGTGGCATCTGTCCTGGATCGAGCAGTACGTAGTGATGCGGCCTCATATATGCAGCGAGTCCGCGCGCGTGCCGTTCCAGTCGTGATACCTGAACCCCGCTCCCCGGCTGTGCCTCTACGAATGCGACGATAGCCTCCGAAATAATCGGGTGAGGCACTCCCACCGCCGCGCACAGCGTAACTCCCTCCAATGCACAGAAATGGTTCTCCACGTCGCCCGGAAACACCTGGTATCCCGACGGCTTCATGACCAGCTTCGTGCGGCCTGCCATGTGCAGCCCGGACGCATCGCGATGACCCATGTCTCCGGTGTAGAGATACCCATCGCTTGAAATCGCCGCAGCCGTCGCAGCCGGGTCATTAATGTAGCCCAGAAACGTCTGCGGTCCCCGGAAACAAACGTGCCCCAGTTCTCCATCGGATAGCGCCTCTCCCGCCGAACCGTCGGCTTGCATCTCTGCCCGAATCGTCATCGGATACACCGGCATGTCGAGGCCCAAAGTCGCGGCGCACTCACTCGCCCGCTCACTGGGAGTCCGTATATAGGTGCAGAATCCTGCAGTTTCAGTCAGGCCTAGTCCAGTCCCCACGTTCGGAGCCATCTGCGCCATCTTCGCCACGAATGCCGCAGAAACCTGCTGGCCGCCATAGGCCGCAAACTCCAGGCTTGAGAAATCGAACGAGTCGTAATCCTTCAACCTCCACTCGAACTGAAACATCGCCGGAATCTGTCCAATCGCCGTGACCTTGTAATCGGCAATGGCCCGCACTGAGCGCAGCGGGTCGAAGATCGATACCAGCACCGCGCAGCCTCCATCGAAAATCGTACTCATCAGCAACTCGGTCTGGCAGCCCACATGGCTCGGCGGCAAATTGACCAGCGTGACCAACTCCCGTTCCGAGCCATGCAGCAATGCCTGACTCAGGCACATTGCCTGGCACGAAATGTTGCGATGCGAAAGCAGCGCCGGCTTCGGCGATCCCGTCGAGCCTGTGGTAAAGATCACCAGAGCCCCGTCATCCGGCGAGACCCTTGCCGCAGCTTCGTCGTAGGCTTTCTCCCAAATCTGCGACTCCTCGGGAGCACGCAGCAGGCGTGTTGCCTCGCCCAGTAGCTCTGCCACCCCAATAACCCCGTCTGCGCATTCCCCCGGTGCAGCGAACTGCACCGCCAGCTTCAGCCCGAAGCGCGCCTGCAATTCTGTGCAACACTCCGTTACGTCGGGGATGCCGGGAGCCCTCACAAAAGCAAATCCGGCGGGGCGCACGAGGTTCAAGCTTCGCATTAACTCTGCCGGACTAAGACGCAGATCCAGCGGAACAAAGATCACGCCAATTCTGAAACACGCGTATTCCAGAATGATGTGCTCACTGGTCAGCGGCAGCAGACTGGCGAAGAGATCTCCCTTGGTGAAGCCGCGCTTTAACAGCAGCATTGCCAAGGCCCGGCTCAAGCTGTCAAATTCCGCCCACGACACAGGCCGGTTTCGATCTGAGTCAATTAGAGCCACGGACGCGTGTTTCTCACGCGCCCATTTCTCTACCGCTCCGTGCAGCAGGTGGCGATCCTTGAAGCGCTCTTCAAAATCTTCCAGAGTAAGTGGGTGGATCGGCTCAGTCATGGTCTATGCATTATGCACCGTCAGCGCCCGCCAAATTACACGATCCCCGCCCCCGATCCGCTTCTTGTCAACACCCACTTCGGATTTATTTTCCCTAACTAAGAGAATCAACAAGAGATACAGTTTGCCGCCCACTGAGGGTATCGCCCTCCAATTCTGATATTCTGAAAGTAGAGGGAAATTGGCTCTTTGCCTTTCGACCTTTGAAACCCTGCGGAACCTCCAGACTTTGCAACCTTAACTCATCTGTTTTCAAATTTTTGGCAGGATATATAGGGGGGGTAGGCATACGGTGCTTTCAATCGCTCCCTTCCAAGGCAAAATAGTATTCGCATTTCTGATGCGATAAGTTTTATCAATCAGCCATTGACATACATTCCAAAATGGCAGAGCATTTTGAAAACCGACCTCCCCGGTCGGTCTTTTTACTTAAACGGTATTCAACATTAAAGGAGCCCACTTTTGGCCACTATCTTTTACGCCCACGACGCCAATCCCGACGCGCTTATGCGCAAAACCATTGCCGTGTTCGGATACGGTAGTCAGGGTCATGCCCAGGCGCTCAACCTGCGTGAGAGCGGATACAACGTCATTATCGGCATTGACCCCACGCGCGCAACCGCAAAGCGCGCCCGTGAAGATGGTTTCGAGGTAGTTGCACCCGCCGAAGCAGCGAAGCGCGCCGATTACCTTCAAATCCTGACACCGGACGAGACCCAGGGCGACCTGTATACAGAGTTCATCCGCCCCAATCTGACCAAGGGAAAGGTCCTCGGCTTCTCGCATGGTTTCGCCATTCACTACAAGACGATTGTGCCTCCCGCCGACGTGGACGTGGTGATGATCGCGCCCAAGAGCCCCGGCCATCTGCTTCGCCGTCAGTTTACCGAGGGACGCGGCGTTCCCGCCGTTATCGCCATCCATCAGGATGTCTCCGGTCACGCCCAGGAACTGGCCCTGGCTTACGCCTACGGCATCGGCTCAACCCGCGCTGGCGTTTTGCAGACTACCTTCAAGGAAGAGACTGAGACCGATCTGTTCGGCGAGCAGGCTGTTCTCTGCGGTGGACTCACCTCGCTGATCAAGAAGGGCTTTGAAACTCTGGTTGAAGCTGGTTATCAACCCGAGATCGCCTACTTCGAAGTTCTCCATGAGATGAAGCTCATCGTGGATTTGATCTACGAAGGCGGCATGGACCGTATGCGTTTCTCGATCTCCAACACTGCCGAGTATGGCGATCTGACCCGGGGCCCACAGGTTGTAGGCGATCCCACCCGCGTGGCTATGAAGAAGATACTTGCCGACATTCAGAACGGTGAGTTTGCGCGCGACTGGATCGCTGAGTATCGCGGCGGCAACAAGCACTTCAACGAACTGCGAGCAGCCGAAAAGAAGCACCAGATCGAAGACGTTGGTTCCAAGCTTCGTAGCATGATGGATTGGCTCCCCGACGCCACCAAGAGCACCGTAAAGAAGGAAGTTGCTGCAAAGTCGTAGCGACCCATAGAGTAGGTTGTTTTGCGCCGCGCGTTGCACAACGCGCGGCGTTTTTGTATGCTCGCCTATCGCTGGACCTGGAAGGAGACCTCATGGATCTAAAGCATCGCAGCCGAAACATTACAGACGGGCGCGACCGCGCTCCTGCCCGTGCCATGTTCAAGGCGATCGGCTTTACTGACGCCGACCTCGCAAAGCCGGTCATCGGTGTCGCCAACACCTGGATCGAAACCATGCCATGCAATTTTCATCTGCGCGAACTCGGCGCGAAGGTGAAGCAAGGCATCCGCCAAGCCGGCGGTACTCCCATGGAATTCAACACCATCGCCATCAGCGACGGTGAAACCATGGGCACCGAGGGCATGCGCGCTTCCCTGGTAAGCCGGGAAATTATTGCAGACTCCATCGAACTCGTCTGTCGAGGCCAACTGTTCGACGCTGTCGTTTGCGTCGTTGGCTGCGACAAGACCATTCCCGCCGCAGCCATGGCTCTCGCCCGCCTCAATATTCCTGGCTTCATTCTCTATGGCGGCACCATTGCCGCCGGAAAATTCAAGGGTAAAGACGTCACCATTCAAGATGTCTTTGAGGCCGTTGGAGCAAACGCCGCCGGGAAAATGCCTGATAGCGAGTTGCTGGCGCTTGAGAATGTCGCCTGCCCCGGCGCCGGAGCCTGCGGGGGCCAGTACACGGCCAACACCATGTCCACGGTGATGGAGTTGATTGGCCTCTCGCCGATGGGCTTCAACAGCCCTCCTGCGCTCTCTGCGGAGAAGGACCGGGTCGCCGTGCAATGTGGCGCGGTCATCATGGACATCCTGCGCCGAGGTGTGCGCCCGCTCGACATACTGACGCCTCGCGCGTTTGAGAACGCCATTGCATCGGTGGCCGCCACCAGCGGTTCCACTAACGCCGTGCTGCATCTACTGGCCATCGCACGCGAAGCCGGCGTCCCACTTGATATCGATGATTTCCAGACTGTCAGCGAACGCACTCCGATTCTCGCCGACCTTAAGCCCTCGGGACGCTTCGTAGCCGCCGATGTACATGAGGCCGGAGGAATTCGCCTGCTGGCCGCCCGTCTGCTCGAACTCGGCCTCATTCACGGAGATGCTATCACCGTCTCCGGCAAAACCATTACCGAAGAAGCCGCACTCGCGCATGAAACTCCTGAACAGGAAGTAATCGTCCCCGCCAACAAGCCGCTGAAGAAATCCGGCGGCATCGTGATCCTTCGCGGCAACATCGCCCCCGAGGGTTGCGTTGCTAAAATCAGCGGCCATGAGCGCCTCAGCCATACCGGGCCCGCGCGTGTCTTTGAGAGCGAAGAAGATGCGATGAACGCCGTCACAGCCAAAGCCGTCCACGCTGGCGACGTGGTCGTGATTCGCAATGAAGGTCCCAAGGGTGGTCCCGGCATGCGGGAGATGCTAGGCGTCACAGCAGCAATCGTCGGCGAAGGCCTTGGCGGCAGCGTCGCCCTGATCACCGATGGACGTTTCAGCGGCGCAACCCGCGGACTCATGATGGGCCACGTCTCGCCCGAAGCGGCGCTCGGCGGCCCTATCGCGGCGATCCACGAAGGCGACATCATTCGCATCGACATCACCGCCCGCAAAATTGAAGTCGATGTCGATGCCGTAACCCTCAAACGACGACTCGACGCGCGCATCCCGAAGCCGCCCATTTATCGCAGCGGAGTCTACGCCAAATACACGGCCCTGGTCGCCTCGGCCTCGCAGGGAGCCGTCACTAATCCGGGCGCGGTGGCGGTCAGCAAGTCGAAAGTAGTTTAGCCGGACAGACAGGTGGCCCAACTGACTGTCACTGTTCCTAAACGGATGCGACGGGTGGCCCATTCAAGCCTTCCGTTGGCTTGAGTGGGGCAGTTCGCGCGTCGCAAACTTCTCGGGAACTCTGGCATCACGACAACACAGAGAATAGCACTCTGCGGAGCGACGACCCTCAGCGTCGAAGGAAATGCGCCCCCACTGAACCCGCCAGCCTCCGTGCTCTCCGAGCAACTCATCTGAGCCGGACGCGCATCTCGCTCGGAGAGGAGAGAGCAGCCCGTGAAGCAAAGTTCGAAGACCGTTTCTGCCGATTCTTCTGCGAGGCAGTTGGCCGCATTTGTCGCCAAGTTCGACCCGAAGATTGCCACCCTGATTCGCTCGGTGCGTTCAGCCCTGCGGAGGAGATTTCCCACAGCCAATGAACTCGTCTACGACAACTACAACTTTTTTGTCATCGGCTATTGTTCAACCGAAAGACCATCGGATTGCATTGTGTCATTAGCTGCAAACGCAAAGGGTGTGGGGCTCTCCTTCTACTGGGGAGCGAAATTGCCGGACCCTCACGGAATTCTTCTAGGCAGCGGAAGCCAGAACCGTTTCATTCGCCTTGAAAGCGCTGAGACATTAGCGCGGCCGGAGGTGGAGGAGTTTCTGTGTGCCGCCGCTGCCCAGGCCAAATCGCCTCTCCCTGCCTCAGGCCGCAGCAACACGATCATCAAGTCGGTTTCTGCAAAGCAACGCCCGCGCCGTCTTTCCCAAGGATAGGTGTGTCCCCCACCTGCCCCCAACATCTGACAGGTGGCCAGAGTTGGCGCAGTTCCAACTCCAGGCTTTCAAAGCGGCGAATGGAGACTGATCAGCTTACGCCGACAGCGTCTTGCGCTGCTTCAACTCCTGTAGCATGCGCTCGATCTCCTGCTCGCGTTCGAGTTTCTCGAACCTTCGTTCGATGTCCTCACCGCTCAACTCCACCGTCGCCTGAGTCACGGCTTCCTCGTGCATCACCTTGTTGCTCATGCGTTGGAAGGCTCCAACTTTGTCACTCGAAGATGCCTTTTGGCTGGCGTCTGCTGCGCGCCCTACCGCCCTGGTACGGCGGTGCTGCGCGATCAACACATCGGCCTGCCCTTCGGCTTCGGAGATCTTGCGGTTCAGCGCGTGCAACGCATCCTTCAACACTTCTACCTGTGCCTTCTGGTCTTCGATCTGCTCGACGAAGTTAGTGGCCAGTTGTTTGTAGCTCATTGCGCGATCCAGTCCGGCGCGCGCCAGGCGGTCGTCTCCCTTGCTGACCGCGAGTTGTGCCTTGCGCATCCAGTCTTCTTCACGCGCCTGGTTTTCCTGCTGCTTCCTTTCCAGCAGGTGGAGATCGGCGAGAGCGATCGCCACCTGCGTTTTCACCTGCATGAACTGGTTCTGCATGTCGAGGATGACCTGTTTGATCATCTTCTCCGGATTCTCGGCGCGATCTACCAGTTCGTTAAGATTGGCCCGGATCAATGTTGCCACGCGTTCCAGCAGTGCCATACCGTACTCCTTTTTTTTACTGCGTATTTCCGTTACCCGGCTTCGGCGATTTGTCGCCGATCCCTCTTACCTTGGACATCATGTCCTGCACGCTCATGCCTGAAAGTGCTTCGAATAGCGCCGGAACCTGCGCCGCCATCTGCGCAATGTCGCCCGTGATCTTGTTCACTCCAGCGCTGTGTCCGTCGCCGGTGGAAACAACCGTGATGTGATCCACCTTCGACAGCGGAGCCGCCAGTGCGCGGACGATCTCCGGCATTTCTGAGATCAGCCTGTCGATTACGGCCGCCTGGTTATACTCCTGGAAGGCCTCTGCCTTCACGTTCATGGCCTTCGCTTCAGCCTCACCCTTCTTGAAAATGATCTCGGCCTCGGCTTCACCCTGGTTGCGAATGTTCGCCGCCTTGCCTTCAGCCTCAAGAATCAGGCGTTGTTTTTCCGCGCCCGCCAGCGTCTCAATCCGCTGACGTTCGATCTCAGCCGGTTTCAGCACAGTGGCGATCAGTTCCTTTTCACGGCGCAGAATCTCGGCTTCCTGCACCATCACCTGCTGCTCTTTCTCAACCTTCTGTACCTTCACGGATTCCACCACCAACTGCTGCTGCATGATGTTGGTCTGGATCTCGTAGGACTTGTCTGCCGTTGCCTGTTGTTTCTTCACTGCTTCGGCATACTCGGCTTTCTTCACATCCAGATCGCGTTGTGCTTCGGCCTGTTTTGTCAGTGAAACTGTCTGCGCCAGCACACGCTCCTGATCGGCCTGAGCTGTTGCCACCGCAGCTTCCCTTGTCGCAATGGCGCGCCGCATCGCCGTATCACGCTCGGCCTCGGCGGTTGCAACATCGGCATCGCGCTTGATGCGCGCAATATCCGGACGCCCCATGTTGGTGATGTACTCATTCTGATCGCGAACCTCTTTGATCGTGAATGAGATCACCTCCAGGCCCATCTTGTTCATGTCTTCGGCGCAGGTCGAACGCATCCGGTCGCTCACCATCTCCGGCTGCTTTACGATCTCCTCTACCGTGAGTTGGCCGATGATGCCGCGCAGATGGCCTTCCATCACCAGTTTGATCAGGCCTTCGCGCTGCACCGGGTCCTTGGTAAGAAACTGCTCAGAGGCCGTCATAATCGACTCGGTGTCCGACTTCACCTTGATCTGCGCTACCGCCTCTACGGTCACCGCCACGCCCTGCTTGGTGTAAAGGTCCTGCTTCGGAGCTACATCGAACGACATCAGTTCCAGCGACAGGCCGCGCGCCGTCTCGATCATCGGAATGATAATCGTGCCCTTGCCCTTGATGATTCGTGTTCCGCGCAGACCGTACACCACCAGCGCTTCATGCGGACCCGCCTTGCGAAAGAGCTTGGCAAACGCGACAAACCCAAAGATCACCACGAGAACAAAAAGTCCAGCAATTACCTGTACATCGATCGGGATTGAAAATCCCATATTGCCTCCTCAGGCACAAATCAATTTTCAATTCTAGGAATGCATATCACCGGCATCGACTCCCGCCGAAGCCGCCAACTCGTCCCAGCGCCGCACATAGGCGATACCGCGCTCGTAACGGGTCACAACCACTTCCACATCCTTGTCAATTTCGCTGCCGTCATCACTGCGCGCGGCAATCGAGCAGCGCGAGCCCTGCCGCGAAAAGATCAACTCCCCGGTGCCGCCCGGCCGCAGCCGCGCGCTCACCCGGCCCAACACGCCCACCATCTCGTAGTCCGCTGGATCCATTGGAGCCTCGTAGCGCAGCAGCAACCGCGTCACCATCAGAAACACCACCGTTGCGCCCACGAATCCCGCCATGATGGCAATCAGCAATGCGGCCAAGGCAAAGATGCTGGAGTGCCGCGTAAGCAGGAATCCCACCCCGCCGAACCAGGCCAGGAAAGCCGTCACCGTTCCCAGGTTCACCGCGGGCAAACTGTTCGAACCTGCGCCTGCGTGCCCGATGTGCCCCACATCTCCCAGATGAAAATGAAACGGCAGATGCAGATGCAGATGAACTCCGCCCAGTAGCACTGACAGCGTACTAAGTACGAACCCGACCACAAAACACGTCAGATAAAGTTCAGCGATGGTCACTTTGCCTCTTCCCTTTCCGCAGCCCCGCGCGATCTCCCTGTGGCCCCAGCGCTGCTTCTGGCTTTAGTACTTCCATCAGGCGGTCCACCAAACTCGGCGTTTCCAGAATCGCGCCTAGCAGCACGATGCAGCGTCGCGAATCCTCGTGTTTGGCCACTTGCAGCAGTGCGTGGAAAACCCCTGGGTCGCGGCGGAATCGCTCCGCGCCGCTGATCAGCCACAAATCCAATGTGTCTTCCATCACCCGGGCATCACTGACCAGTTCGGTGTGGTAGCCATCGGGATCATCCACCATGTATCCGGGATGTACCTTAAAGAATTTTGCGAGCAGCATTCGCGTCGAGTTCGTCAGATGCGGACGTGCGCCGCTCTCCAGTTGCGAAAGATAGCCCTGGCTGATCGCCTTCCCCGCTTCCTTCTGGATGGCGCGGACCGTTTCCTGCTGGGTCATCTCCCGGCCTAGGCCGCGCAGGGTGCCTTCCATCAGGCGCAGGTAGCGAAGTTTTTCTCCGAGCTTCATATAACGAATTGCAATATTAATATTGCAAATTGCAATATGTCAAATGAATTCTTTGTGAAAACACCGGTAAAAATCCGAGCTCTTCCTTCCGGCTGAACTTATTTCGCCCGCAGTCTTCTTTTGGTCGATAATGGAGGCAGCTTCTAGCTCTCAAGCAAAGGTGGTAACCGCGATCATGACAGTGATTCAGCAAGAAGATCTGATTCAGAGTGTCGCCGACGCATTACAATTCATTTCCTACTATCATCCGGTTGATTTCGTCAAAAGCATGGCCGCCGCCTACGAACGCGAACAGGCCCCCGCCGCCAAAGACGCAATCGCCCAAATCCTCATTAATTCGCGCATGTCTGCCGAAGGTCATCGCCCCATTTGCCAGGACACCGGTATCGTAACCGTTTTCCTCAAAGTCGGAATGGACGTCCACTTCAATGGGACGTTGCCGCTGGATGAGATGATCAACGAGGGTGTCCGCCGCGCTTACCTGCTGCCGGAAAACAAACTCCGCCTATCCGTGCTCGCCGACCCTGCGGGAACCCGCAAGAATACTCGCGACAATACTCCGGCCGTGATCAACGTCTCCATAGTCCCTGGCGACAAACTGGACGTGACTGTTGCTGCCAAGGGTGGCGGTTCTGAGGCGAAATCGAAGTTCATTATGCTCAACCCATCCGATTCAATCGTGGATTGGGTGCTGAAGACTGTACCCACCATGGGTGGCGGATGGTGCCCCCCTGGAATCATCGGTCTGGGCATTGGCGGCACTGCCGAAAAAGCAATGCTGATGGCCAAGGAAGCCCTCATGGACCCCATCGACATACAGGACTTGAAGGCGCGCGGACCGAAGAATCGTGCTGAAGAACTTCGCCTCGAACTCTACGAAAAGATCAATGCTCTCGGCATTGGCGCGCAGAGTCTTGGCGGCCTCACCACGGTACTTGACGTCAAGGTAAAGGACTACCCCACTCACGCTGTCAATTTGCCCGTAGCACTAATTCCCAACTGCGCCGCAACCCGTCACGCACACTTCGTCCTCGACGGCTCCGGACCGGTCGCGCTCGAGCCTCCGTCGCTGAAAGACTGGCCGGAGCTTACCTACAGCCCCGCCAACGCTCGACGCGTGAACCTTGATACGGTGACCCCAGAAGACGTGCTTGCCTGGAAGCCAGGCGATGTGATTCTGCTCAACGGCAAGCTACTCACCGGCCGCGACGCCGCTCACAAACGGCTGACCGAAATGATGGATCGCGGCGAGAAGCTTCCAGTGGACTTCCACGGGCGCTTCATTTATTACGTCGGCCCGGTCGATCCGGTGCGCGATGAGGCGGTAGGACCTGCCGGCCCTACGACATCAACCCGCATGGACAAATTCACCCGCCAAATGTTGGAGCAGGCAGGCCTGCTTGGCATGGTCGGGAAGTCCGAGCGTGGTCCCGCTGCAATTCAGGCGATCAAAGATAACAAGGCCGTATACCTGATGGCAGTTGGCGGTGCCGCGTACCTTATCTCCAAGGCGATCAAGAAGTCAACGGTGATGGCGTTTGCGGATCTCGGAATGGAAGCGATCTATGAATTCGAGGTCGTGGACATGCCGGTAACGGTGGCTGTCGATTCCAAGGGAACTGCCGTCCATGAAACAGGACCCCGCGAGTGGAAGGAACGCATCGCGGAATTGCAAGTCATCGGGTAGTTATATTCCAAAGAAGACGGCGGAGTCTGCGGGCTCCGCCATTTCTTGCTCTACTCATTTCCTATCGTGACTCGGGGCTTCGGCTTTTCCATCGGAATGAGCCTCACTCTTTTCTTCGCCCTTTGTCTCCGAGTCCTCTGGAGATGTCTTGGTCGTGTATTCCACAATCAGCGAAATCCTCCGATTGGAAGAGCTGTCGGCATTCTCCTTTTTGCGAGGACGCTGGTCCGCAAATCCGCGAACCTGAGAGACCTGTTGCGACTGCAATCCGGAACTCTGCATAATCTTGCGCGCCGCATTGGCACGGTCCACCGAAAGCTCCCAGTTGCTATATCCGGTCAGCCCGCCTGAATAGGGTTTTGAGTCTGTGTGTCCCTCGATGGAAACATGATTGGGAAGTTTTCCGACCTCCGCTGCAAGCACCACCAGCAACCCCTTTCCGCTGGAGCTTGGAACGGCGCTACCCAATTCGAAGAACGTACCCTTTTCCCCCTCCGTCAATTCGATACGCAGGCCTTCGGCGGTGATAGTCATATCAATATGCTTCTTAAGCTTCTCGAAATCGGGTAGCGACTTGATCTGCTTCTCCAGTGCCTCCTTGATCTTTTTCATATCGTCTTTTCGAAGATCAAGGTTTTGTCCTGACCCCTTCATCGTGCTTCCCACCTGCTTCGAGTTGCCGGACGGGTCCTTGAAGTAGCCGCCTACCGCCTCCTGTACTTGCTTGCTGGAGTTCAATAGCCACAACACAATGAACAGTGACATCATGGCGGTCACAAAGTCGGCGTAAGCTACTTTCCACGCGCCACCGTGGTGGCCTCCGTGACCGGTTATCTTCTTTATGATGATTGGGCCGTTTGCCACCTATGCTCCCGCTGCGGCAACTCCGCCGCCCTTACAGGATTTCTCCATATCGTTAAACCCAGGTCGAACGTGGGCAGGGATCGCTCGTCTTCCGATTTCCAATGCCTGAATTGGAGCGGCCCCTTTAATAAATGAAATGAGCACTACCCGCAGCACATACACGTAAGCATGTTCGTCCTCTGCAACTTTTGTCATGCTTGCAACCACCGGGCCCACACACCCGTAGCACAGCAGGATTCCGAGAAACGTGCCCACCAGCGCTGCGGCAACCTTGTGTCCGATCTCTTCTGGAGGACCGCCCAGCGCGCCCATCGTGACTACAATTCCAAGCACGGCGGCCACAATTCCCAACCCTGGCAGCGCGTCTGCCACGGTGCTCAGAGCCGCAATTGGCGCGTTATCTCCCCGGTGTGACACTTCCATATCCAGGTCCATCATCTGGTCGATATCAAATGGCTCGATACCACCTGTTACCGCCATGCGCAGAGTGTCACAAACAAAATCACGCGAGTGATGGTCTTTTAGAAATTTCGGATACTTTGAAAAAACCGCGCTCTTATCCGGTTCTTCGATATCGGATTCAATCGCCAGCAGACCGTCTTTCCGTGCCTTGTTGAGAATCTCGTAACACATCTTCAGCGTTTCCAGGTAGAACGCTTTGTTGAAGTGCGATCCCTTCAGTGCACCCACGATTCCGCCCATGATCTTCTTGATCACGTGCAATGGATTAGCGATCAGCAGCGTACCAATCGCAGCGCCTCCGATGGTGAGAAACTCAGCGGGTTGCATTAAGACTTTCAGAGGGCCGTGCTCCATCAGAAAGCCACCAATGATCGAGCCGAAAACCACAACAAGACCAATAATGATGAACATGGCTTTTACTCTTTTCCGCCTGCGGCGCTTTTAAGCTCCTGCTCCAAGGCTTGTATCAGCGCATCTGCGGTTTGCGATGAGTCCACATGACGCGCCGCAGCCCTCATCCCGACCACCACGCGATCGCCCCACCACTTCACTGCGCATGCCGACCCCACGCCCGCCAGTGTTGCCTGCAATGTTTCCAGCGCCGCCGCGCCGCACTCGGGGACAATTGCGATCAGCCGCCAATCGGTCCAGCAGCCTACGTAGTGTCGTGGAGGCAGCAACTCTGCAACGGTCCTGGCCAGTACGCGTATCGCCTGGTGGAGCATCGGCGCCCCGCCGTGCTGCAAGATCGCCTGTTGCTCTGACATTTCAATCAGCATCAGTACTGAAGACGGTGCTGCCCGGGAACGAAGCAGTGTCTGCAACTGCTCCCTGCTTTCTTCCACGGCTGGCAGTCCGGTGGCCATTTCGAACTCGCGGTCTGTATGCCTTGCCCACCCTGTGTTCTCTTGTTTTCCTTGTGGGGGATCGAAGATTTCTCCGACGCCTCGCATCTCTCCCATGGCATTGCGCAATGGAAATGCATAGACATGAACCGGGGTGCGGTGCCCGTCTTTGTGACGAAGGAACAGGGCTGCTGCCACGGCTCTTCCATCGCGCAGCACTTCCGCCACCGGACACTGCGTCTCGGTGCTTGGTTTGGCGCCCTCGCAACGGATCAGCAGGTCGCCGCGATATGCGCGTCCGAGAACATCATGTCGCAGGTAGCCGGTGATTCCCTCGGCTGCGGCGTTCCAGTAGATGATTTTGCCCTGAAGATCCACCAGGCAGACGCCAAATGGGATGGCGTCGCTGAAACTCTGGAAAAGTTGGGCATCGATGTCTGTCATCCGGGCTGCTCCTGACTCTCCCATCGGCAGCCAGCCCGCGACACTTGAACATCATGAAGGGAGAGCCTCAATCCTCCCTTCATCTCTAAGCTTTTCTTTCTACCATTTCAGCAGGGTTGAAAGTCCATGCACTGGTATTCCGACCCAATCGGGCCTGTGTTCGAGTTCGTATGCAATCTCCAGCAGCGCCTTCTCAATCAGATGTGCCCGCAGCAGTATCTCAATCTCGTTTTCCGTTCGCGGCAGAAAGTCCTTTCCGCGCGAGTTCTCCAAGTAGGCCTGCAAGAACATCGCGGAAACCCATCCGTGCCAATTCTCGGCCCAACGATCAATGCGAGCCACCTGTTCACGGCCTTTCACTACTCCGGGGACATAGCCGTATGAGACCGCGTGAGCTGCATAATGCAGCGAGCGGATCATGCTGGCAACATCGCGCAACGCCGAGCGCTTAATTCGCCTCTCGCTCAGCGGTCTTCCTGCCGGTCCATCAAAATTCTGGACGACTACATCGTTACCGGTGAACAACACATTGCCCAGTTGGTAGTCTCCATGGATCCGGATACGGGCACCCGAAATCCGTTGATCGCGCAGAGGGAGCAGCCCTTTCCGGATATCAGCCTCATGGGCAAGCAGCTCTTCGGCAGCACTGCGCGTAGATTCCGGAAGAGTTTTCAAACGCAAGCGCAGGGAATCCAGAGACCTCCCCATGAGTCCAAGCATTCCGTGATAAAGCCCGTGCCTGTAGAAGTCCGTAAACGCATCTGGCGAGAACTCCTGCACCTCCGGATGCGAACTCAAAGCGCTGTGCAATTCCGCCGTCCGCACCCCAAGTAAATGAACCATATTCTCGAAGGTTCCCAGCAATTCCGCCATTAACGCCGGCAATGGACGCTGGGCCAGCAGCAATGAACTTCCACCGGTCACGTCCTTGGCGCGAGGGTCTTCATCCTGCACTGCCAGCGCGCGCTCGAAATACAAACTCAAGTGATCGATCGTGTACTGCCATCCCGGGGTTGCGTTCCGCACGTAACTTGTGATCAATCCGATGGTCGTCTGCTGAAGTTCGCCATCATCATGCCGGCAATATTCCAGCCATCCCAGCGCCCTCGGCATGTGAGTAAAAGTCGTTCTTTCGGTCAGAAACTCTTCCACTTCGCGATCAGGATTTATCCCAAACTCTACCTCTCGATAGAGCTTCAGGACAAAGTCTTCGCCCAGATTCACGAACGTGTTTGGCGATACCACTGACTGTATTTGCGGCTCTCGATTTGAGCGCACATGCGACCAGGCCTCGCGAAAAGCCTTGGTGTGTCCGGCCGCCAGCTCCCCGTGAGTACCTTTGAACTTGCTGCGCTTGAGGACGGCGGTGAGCAAGGCATCGCTAAAGCTTCGCTCGAAGAGCGCACTGTGTACCAGCATCCAGCTCTGGTCGTTGAAATCCAACCTCACCAGCACCGCCTCGGGATGTTCGAGCGTAACCTTCTCCGCTTGCTCACCTTCGGCCAGCGCTAATGGAATTGTGTATTGTTCGTCTTCGCCGTCACTGTATTCCACTCGAATCAGCATCACGTAACTCTGTGTATCGCGGAGCGGAACCACATCTTCGGTCACCACCCGCGTAATCGTCCGGTTCCGTCCGAGGAACCAGCGCCGCTCGCGCAGGATGCGTGGCAACATCCGCGCTACTTTCTCCAAGGTAATTTCGCTCCATATCTCCTTACGCGACGCTACCGCAAGTGTCACAACCCGTGCGGCGCCGTCGGTCTCGCCCAGCAGTTCCTCGCCTGCTTCTTTCGGCAGCATTTTGAACCAATAGAACGAGTACGGGGCCAACGAGAAAAAGTACGGTTCCTGCGTGATAGCCGGAAAACGACTGACCCCGAAAATTTCCATCGGCGTCATCCCCACGAACTTCTGCAAATCCAACGATGCTCCCTGGCTGAAGCGCGAGAGATTTGCAACCACCAGGATTCGCTCGTCGCCAAACTGGCGGGAGAACGCCAGCACCTTGCGATTTGACGGGTAGAGAAACTCCAGCGTCCCCCGGCCGAATGCACGGAACAGCTTGCGTTGGGCAATCAGGCGTTTCATCCACCACAGCAACGAGTGAGGATTGCGTTGCTGAGTCTCAACATTCACCGCCTCGTAGTGGTATTCCGGATCGATGTTTACCGGCAGATACAGGCGCTGCGGATTCGCTCGGGAGAAGCCTGCGTTGCGATCCGGGCTCCACTGCATCGGTGTTCTTACTCCATTGCGGTCGCCGAGATACACGTTGTCACCCATCCCTATTTCGTCGCCGTAGTAGATGATGGGCGTTCCCGGCAACGAGAATAGCAGGGCATTCATCAGCTCAATTTTTCGCCGGTCATTTTCAAGTAGCGGCGCCAAGCGGCGGCGAATTCCAAGGTTGATCCGCATCTGCCGGTCGTGGGCGTACATGCGATACATGAAGTCGCGTTCTTCGTCCGTCACCATCTCCAGCGTCAGTTCGTCGTGATTGCGGAGAAACAATGCCCACTGGCAGTTCTCAGGGATTGGAGGCGTCAACTTCATGATGTCGGTCAGCGGATAGCGGTCTTCCATCTGTAGCGACATAAACATTCTTGGCATCACCGGGAAGTTGAATGCCATCTGGCACTCGTCTCCCTGGCCAAAGTAGGCGACCGAATCTTCCGGCCATTGGTTCGCCTCTGCCAGCAACATCTTGTCGTGATACTTTTCCTCGACGTGGGCTCGCACTTCGCGCAGCGCTGCATGAGTCTCCAGGAGGTTTTCGCAGTTTGTGCCTTCGCGCTCGAACAAGTACGGAACAGCGTCCAACCGTAGTCCATCCACCCCCATGTCAAACCAGAAATCCATGGCGGCAAGCATGGCCTGCTTTACCTCTGGATTGTCCCAATTTAAATCTGGTTGATGGGAATAGAAACGGTGCCAGTAGTATGACTTCGCCAGCGGGTCCCAGGTCCAGTTCGACGCTTCAAAATCCTTGAAGATGATTCGGGCCTCCGCGTACTTTTCCGGAGTGTCGCTCCAGACATAGAAATTCCGCCAGCGGCTTCCTGGCGCTGCGCGGCGCGAGCGCTGGAACCACTCATGCTGATCGCTGGTGTGGTTCAGCACCAGTTCCGTAATTACCCGCAGCCCGCGCCGGTGTGCCTCTTTCAGAAAACGATGGAAATCCCTTAACGTGCCATACGCAGGATTTACGTCAGTGTAGTTCGATATGTCATAGCCATCGTCACGCAGCGGCGAAGGGCAGAATGGCAGAATCCAGAGTGCGGTAACTCCCAGATCCTCGAGGTAATCCAGCTTCTGCGTCAGTCCGCCGAAATCCCCAATCCCATCTGTCACGCTGTCATAGAAGGCTCTGACGTGTATCTCATAGATAATTGCGTCTTTGTACCAGGTCGGTTCCGAGCGCGGTGCCATGGTTGAAGTTTGTTTCCTCTCGCAGATCTACCTACGTCTCCTGCTGCCCTACCGTCTTCGCTAACAGGGCGGGGTTCTTCCGTCTAGCCAGGGGTACGATCGTTTTGGAATCGCTCGTGCTCTCGGTGCCTCGGTTTGGGCGACCGCGTTCAGGCAAAGAGCCCAGCCGGCTCGCCAGTTGGGCTCTTAAATGTTCGCAAAGCACACATCGCCTCGCGCACCCGTATCCGAAATAGGATGAGCATCGCAGCTTCGGGGTTGACCACCGGGGACCCGGCAAAATCTGTCCTACCCTCCTTTGCCCGGAATTCAGCATCAAACAAAGCAGCTTCTATGAGAGCTCCCAAGGGCAAACAAACGCGGCTCAGCATCACTACCAAGCCGCGCGGCGCAGGCGACAAATATCAACGTATTCTCGATGCAGCCGTTTCCGTTTTCGCCGAGAAAGGATTCCATGTTGCGCGCGTCTCTGACGTAGCTGACCGGGCGAGCGTGGCAGATGGGACCATATATCTCTACTTCCGGAACAAGGAAGAACTGCTTATGACGGCCATCAACACTGCATTTGATGCCTTTATGAAGCATGCGCGAGCCGAACTGGATACCATTGCTTCGCCCTCTGGCAAGTTGCGCCGTCTCGCCCAACTGCATCTGGAGGCGCTTGGCTCGAACCGTGACCTCGCAGTAGTGCTTCAGATGGAGTTACGGCAGAGCGCACGTTTTCTCGCTCCCTTTTCTCATCAGCATATGGTGGAATACCTCGGCCTGGTTCGGTCCGCCATTCGCGCTGGACAGGCTCAGGGTGTCTTCCGTGCCGACCTTCGCGAGAAGATCGCCGCCAACTGTTTTTTTGGCGCGCTCGATGAGATGGTAACCTCCTGGGTGCTCGACGAAACAAATTATAAGTTGTCGGATGTAGCCGATTCGGTCGCAGATGTCATCTTACTTGGATTAGGAAGGTGAGTTGCCGGAATCTCGCCCTCGAAGGATAACGCATGAGCGTTCAACCAAATCCCCGTACCCTGGCTGACATTTTTTTTCAAGTTGTAGATCGTAACCAGCCTAGAATCATGCTCTTCGAGAGAAACTCCGAATGGCATGCCCTATCTTCCGCTGACCTCTACCAGCGGGTGATGGGAGTAGTGCAGGCGCTCCGTCAGCGCGGCATCTCGCATGGTGACCGCGTCGCCATTCTTGCCGAGAATCGCCCTGAGTGGACCATCGCCGACTTTGCCATCTTGCTCGCTGGCGCGGCTACCGTGCCCATCTATGCCACTCTCACCGGTGAGCAGATTTCTCACCTCCTGCGCCACTCCGGAGCGAAGACCTGCTTTGTCTCTACCGCTACGCAATTGGCCAAGTTGCGCTCCATCCAATCGGATACCTCTATTGAGTCCATCGTCCTGATGGACCAACCAGCCCAGGGAGAGGCCAATGTTCTCTCCATGGCCACGCTCATGGCAGCAGGCCCAACCAAACGCGTACCTGAACTCGACGCCATCGCCAACGCAATCACTCCTGACGATCTTGCAACGCTGATTTACACCAGTGGGACCACTGGTGTTCCAAAGGGCGCCATGCTCACCCATGGCAACATCGCGTCAAATCTCTCCGTCTCGCTTTTGGGCTTCGACTTCATGCCAGGCGATCTCGCTGTAAGCTTTCTCCCGCTCTCCCACATAACAGCGCGCCATGTCGATTTTGCTGAACTCTATCGCGGCGTCACTATTGCATATTGTCCATTTATTGAGGACCTTCCCCGCGTCCTGCGCGAACTTCATCCTACCCTCTTTGTCGCCGTTCCCCGCGTCTACGAAAAGATCTACAACCAGGTACAGCGCGGCGTTGCAATCGGGTTCAAGAAGACGGTCTATCGCTGGGCGATGGGCGTAGGGCGCAGAAACCTCAATCTAGTGCTCTCCGGCAAACGACCCTCGTCCCTTGCTTGGAAGATTGCCAATCGGCTTATTTTCTCCAAGGTGCTTGGCGCAATGGGCGGAAAGGTGCGCATCTTTATCTCCGGCGGCGCGCCCCTCGGCAAAGAACTTGCCGAGTGGTACGCGGAGATCGGTTTGCTGGTCCATGAGGGATACGGCTTGACCGAAACCTCGCCCGTCATCGCTCTCAACTCGCCTGGTGCCTGCAAAATCGGCACCGTTGGACACCCACTCTCAAACGTCGAGGTACGCATTGCCGCCGATGGCGAGCTGCTCGTCCGCGGCCCGAGCGTTTTCAAGGGATATTGGAACATGCCGGAAGAAAGCGCCGCTGCCTTTGAAGGAGACTGGTTCAAGACCGGAGACATTGCAGTCCTCGACGCCGATGGTTTTCTCGCGATCACCGACCGCAAGAAAGATCTCATCAAAACCTCCGGCGGCAAGTTTATTGCGCCACAACCCATTGAAAACTCGCTGAAGTCCAATCCCCTGATTGCCGAAGCCGCGATTGTCGGGGACCGCCGCCGATTCCCCGCCGTCGTCATCATTCCCGCATTCAGTGCGCTTGAGGAATGGGCCGTGGCGAACGGCATCACGTTCCCCTCCCGGCAGGCACTGGTCTCAAACCCCAAGGTGCAGGCGCTCTATGAAGGCATCGTCGAACAGGTGAATCAAAACCTTGCGCGATTCGAGAGACTGAAAAAGGTCATGATAGTCCCTGACGAGCTAAGTATCGAAAACGGAACCCTCACTCCCACTCTCAAATTACGGCGCCGTAACGTCGAGGCACTCTACAAGGAGCAGATCGAAAAACTCTACGCTGACTCGGTCGACGTCGCCCGCTCCGCGTAGAACAAGTTCATCGCTGGGCAGTTGTCGGTAATTCAATTCTCCGGACGGCTGCCTTTTTCGGCAGTACTGGTAGCATTCTTTGTCCGCTGCCATTGCGGCTCAGGATTTACAATATCTGCATGGGCCCGCTCTTAATCGCAGGAAAGTCGCTCGCGGAACGGATTTCACGGTAGTGGCGTCGGCAGTCACTGCGGGTTCCGGAGCCGGCGTTGCTCCCAGTTTTGCGCCTCCCGCGCTACGCCCTGCGTGGCTGCCCGCCTTCATTCCCGCGTTCGATGGTCTCCGTGGACTCGCGATTCTCGTAGTTCTCCTTTACCATTGCCACCCGCGCCTCCAAGGCACCTTTTTCGAGAGATTCGTTATCTGGGGCTGGACCGGAGTCAGTCTCTTCTTCGTGCTCTCCGGATTTCTCATCACGGGAATCATCCTCGACTCCCACTCCTCCCCGCACTTCTACAGGGATTTTTTCGCTCGCCGATTTCTTCGCATCTGGCCGGTTTATCTTTTGCTGCTGTTTCTCTTCTACGGTTTCTTTCCGTTCCTCTTCAGCGGCTATCGATGGATGTTCCATGGCATCGCCACTGCGCCCTGGCTCTACCTTCTGCTCTTTGTACAAAACCTCTGGCCTATCACCCTGCCCGGTTCCATCGGTCCTACCTGGAGTCTTGCCATTGAGCAGCAGTTCTATCTCTTCTGGGCTCCAATCGCGCGCCGCGTGCCGCGCCGTTGGCTCCTTCTCGCCGCTTTCGGAATGCTGGCCACTTCGCCCATGGTGCGCATTTTCTGGGGAAATCGCTTCACCCCCACCAATACCCTCACTCACCTTGATGGACTAGCCGTTGGCTCAATCGTCGCTATCGCGCTGCGAGTGCTCCCTTGGTCACCGGGTGCATGGAGGTGGTTCGCGCGCGCCGCGCTCTGCGTTGGAGTAGCGGGCGTTGCTCTCATGCTCAATCACGGATCAGCATGGACTGACACACTGCTCTCCGTCGGCTTCGGGGGAATGTTGCTAGCGGCGCTTCTCGGCCAGACAGAGAACCGCCTGACTCTCTATTGCCGCGCCCTCACTCTGCGTCCACTTTTGTTCGTTGGGAAAATCAGCTACGGCCTCTACGTCACCCACATCCTTGTCTTCTCAGTGCTCGGCGGCTACGTTGATAAACCGCTGGACCGCTTCGGGATCCCTGGCAATCTGGCGATTGTTGTCATCCGCCTCGCAGCCTCCATCGGCTTCGCCGCCCTGATGTGGTATCGCTTCGAAAAGCCCATTCTCAGCCTCAAGCGTTACTTTAACTTTCGCTAGATAAATCCATCCTGTTCTTCTGAACTAACATGCACTAAGATCATCAACACCAATCCAATTTAGTTGCCGGGAGAAACGCATGACCTCGCGGAAAAAGCCGCTGGAGAGCGAATCTGAAGACGTGATGAGGAATACCCGCCGGGATTTTTTGAAGACAGCTGGCCTTGTTACCGGAGGTCTTACAGTCTCGCCAGCGCTATGGGCATCCTCGGCTCCGGCAGGCAATGCCAACGGTGTGCCTGATACGCTTCCTTCCAAGAAGAACGGAGTAATTTCAATGAGCGAATTCCGCGGCGTATTCCCCTACCTGGTTTCTCCGATTGAACCATCCGGAGAGGTGAGCGCAGAAGTTCTGACCCGCCTCTGCGACGACCTGATTAAGGCTGGCGTGTACGGACTTACGCCTCTGGGTTCCACCGGCGAATTTGCGTATCTCACCTGGCCCCAGCGGCGCCGGGTCATCGAGGTCGTGATCAAGGCAGCCAAAGGCCGGGTGCCAGTTGTTGCCGGAGTAGCGTCCACCACCGTCGCCGATGCCCAGATGCAGGCACGCGAGTACGAACGCCTCGGGGCTAATGGAATTCTCGCTATCCTTGAGGCCTACTTTCCTATCAAGGACGAGGGTGTGTACGCTTACTTCAAGGCGATCGCGGAATCGGTTTCGATCCCGGTTGTGCTTTACACCAACCCTAATTTTCAGCGCTCGGACCTGAGCCTGCCCGTGATTGACCGCCTCAGCCACATCCCTAACATCAAATATATTAAGGACGCTTCCTCCAACACCGGACGTCTGTTGTCGATCATCAATCGGGTGCAAGGGCGGATGCAGGTCTTTTCTGCCTCGGCGCACATTCCGGCTTGCGTGATGCTGATTGGCGGCGTCGGTTGGATGGCAGGCCCAGCCTGTGTGGCACCCCGGCAAAGCGTGGAACTCTACGAACTCTGCCGCAAGGGTGATTGGAATGCGGCGATGGCACTCCAGCGCAAACTGTGGAACCTGAACGAGGCGTTTGCCAAATACAACCTCGCCGCCTGCATCAAGGGAGGATTGGTTCTGCAAGGATATCCGGTTGGTGCTCCGCTGGCCCCGCAAGAGGCTTTATCGCCTGAGGGAATTGAAGAAGTAAAACGCGCGCTGGTTGCCATCGGGGCGTTATAGATTCCCTGCTCATGCATTGAAAAAGCCACTGATCATTTCAGTGGCTCAATACCTCTTTGCTTGATCGTATTCGCTATCTGCGCGCAGACTCGGGCTGCTGGGGAGGTTGGGCTGGTTGCTGTCCCCGCGGCTCCGGCATCAGGTAAATCACCTCTCCGGGCTTAGCGTATCGCAACTGCTCCCGAGCTTCCTTTTCAATCGCCTTGGGATCGCTTTTCAGTCTCTTGATCTCTTCATCCAGCCGCTTATTCTCCTCATCGATGCGAAGCACTTCCTGCTGCAATTTCTGGTACTCGGCCTG
>Ga0316232_1001076_pt1 | contig 35824 bp, 26 predicted proteins | sample TBHtaG_FD_206006 | JGI IMG/M metagenome (GOLD analysis project Ga0316232, IMG submission 206006) | Freshwater microbial communities from Trout Bog Lake, Wisconsin, USA - TBH18025_13 | ecosystem: Environmental > Aquatic > Freshwater > Lake > Hypolimnion/Profundal zone | place: USA: Wisconsin... | reverse complement strand
AAGGGGCCGGTGAAACGGCCCAGGAAAATCGCCGCCGTGCCCCATTTGTGGAAGAAATGCAGGCCCTTTTCGATCTGCGCCTCGAACCGCCGGAAGGGCCAGGTGTGCAGGATCTGGTGGTGGTAATGCAGCCCGATCCAGTAGGAAATCCAGTCGCCGGCGATGGACCCCAGGGTGGCGCCCAGGACGGCAGGCCAGACCGGGATATGGCTGGCACCCGCGACACTGCCCAGGGCCAGCAGCAGGGCGGTTCCCGGGATCAGGATCGACACGCCGACAAAGGACTCGCTGAAGGCGATGGCGGCGGCGATGGGCAGGCACCAGAAAGGGTGGGCCTGCGCGGTCGCGCGCACCAGCAGGAATAGATCGTGAAAAAGCCCGTGAAACACGCCTTTGTCCCAATTCTTGTCCGGTTTCGGGCGAAATCTGGCCCAGGCCATAGCGCGCCCCGGCCAGATGTACCAGTGGGCCGCCAACCTGAGACAGATTCGACATATTTTCGGGCAAAGGGGCTGCTATCTCACCGCCCGTCACTAGGGTATTAGGGTTGGAATCGCGCCTGGCTTTGCGCCGGCAACATGCCGCCCCAAGCCCACCAGCGGACGCCGATTGACGGATTTGGAAAGACACGGACTGGACGATGAACATTGACCACCCGAACAACGACGACCTCTCCAGCATGGGCAAGGTAAAGCGCTGGGGCGCCGATTATCCTCGCTTCTCGCGCGTGCTGTGGTTCGGCCTCGCCATCGTCCTGCTCGCCGGGCTGGTCTGGTTCGTCTACCCCCAGCCGCAGACGCGCGGCCCCGGCGGCGGTCCCGGCCGCGGCGGCGGCCGTGGCGGCTTCGCCCAGACGCCCCAGCCGGTCGGCGTGGCCAAGGCAATTCGCGGCGACATCAATGTCACCGTCAACGCGCTGGGCACCGTGACACCCCTGGCCACCGCCACGGTGCGCCCCCAGGCGACCGGCATGCTGGTCAAGCTGAATTTCACCGAAGGCCAGATGGTCAAGATGGGCGATGTGCTCGCCGAGATCGATCCGCGCACCTATCAGGCGACGCTGGCCCAGGCCGAAGCGCAGCTGGCCAAGGACCAGGCCAATCTTGCCAACCAGAAGATCGACCTTGCCCGCTACCAGCAGCTGCTGCAGCAGAACGCCATTTCGGCCCAGGTTCTCGCCACCCAGAAGGCGCTGGTGGACCAGACTACGGCGACCGTCCAATCCGACCAGGCCAATGTGCAGCAGGCTCGCATCAATCTTGGCTATACCCATGTGGTCTCGCCGATCACCGGCCGCGTCGGCCTGCACCTGGTCGATGTCGGCAACATCGTCTCCAATGGCCAGACCGGCGGGCTGGTCGTGGTGACCATGCTGGATCCCATGTCGGTGCTCTTCACGGTGCCGGAAGACAATGTCTCCGACATCCTGGAACAGGTGAATGCCGGCAATACCCTGACGGTCGACGCGTATGACCGCAGCCAGACGAACAAGATCACCTCCGGCACGCTGGCGACGGTAGACAACCAGATCGACACAACCACCGGCTCGGTGAAGCTGCGCGCGATCTTCGACAACAAGAATGGCAAGCTCTATCCCAACCAGTTCGTCAATGTCCGCCTGCTGGTGAACACGCTGCACGACCAGACCATCGTGCCGCTGCCCGCCATCCAGCGCGGCGCCGACGGCACCTTCGTCTTCGTCGTTTCCCCGGACAAGACGGTGAACCAGCGCGCGGTGAAGACCGGCGTGCAGGACGGCGAGAAGATCGCCATCACCGAGGGTTTGGAGCCGGGTGACACGGTGGTGATCGACGGTGCCGACCGCCTGCGCGACGGCGCCCAGGTCAGCATTCCCGCCACGACCACCATCACGGCCCCGTCGGCCGGCGCTGCTGGCGGTGGCGCTGCCCGCGCCGGCGGCCGCGGCCAGATGACCCCCGCGGTGCTGGCGCGCGTGGCTGCGGCTTGTGCCGAGGACACCAAGAAATATTGCGCCACGCCGGAGCAGCTGGCGCCGCCGCAGCGGGCCGGTGGTGCAGGGAACGGCCAGCGCGCCGGTGGCGGCAATGGCGGCGGCGGCAACGGCGGTGGCGCCGGCCGCGGCGGAGCCGGTGGCGGCAACGCGGCCATGACGCCGGAACAGCGCCAGCAGATGCGGGTGATCGGCTGCCTCAACCGCAATCGTGTTGCACTCACCACCCAGTGCGCGGCAGCGTTGCCGGCGCAACGCCCGCGCGGCGGCGGCGGTGGCGGCGGTGGCGGCGGTTTCCCGTAAGACCCTGTTCTTAAGCTTCAGCCTTTCGTGAGATCATGAATCCTAGCGCACCTTTCATCAAACGGCCGGTCGCGACATCGCTTCTGATGATCGCCATCCTGCTGGTGGGTCTGGTTGGCTTCAGCAGCTTGCCGCTGTCGGCGCTGCCGGAAGTGGACTATCCCACCATCCAGGTGCAGGCCTTCTATCCGGGTGCCAGCCCGGACGTGATGGCGACTTCGGTCACCACGGTGCTGGAGCGCAATTTCGGCCAGATGCCGGGCCTGAAGGAGATGTCTTCGGTCTCCTCCGGCGGCCAGTCGGTCGTGACGCTGCAATTCGATCTCTCGCTCAGCCTCGATATCGCCGAGCAGCAGGTCCAGGCGGCCATCAACCAGGGTAGCAACTTGCTGCCCCAGGGCCTGCCGCAGCCGCCCATCTACCGCAAGGTGAACCCGGCCGACGCTCCGGTGATCACCCTGGCGTTGCATTCCACCACCATGCCGATCACGGCGATCCAGGAATTCGCCGATACCCGCATCGCCCAGAAGATATCGCAGCTGAATGGCGTCGGCGTCGTCTCCATGCCCGGCGCGCCGCGTCCGGCCGTGCGCGTGCAGGCCAACCTGCAGCAGCTGGCGGCCTATGGTCTGAACATCGACGACCTGCGCACCACCATCACCAACAACAATTCCAACGCCGCCAAGGGCACCTTCGACGGCGGCAGCCAGTCCTATACCATCAACGCCAACGACCAGCTGCAGACCGCTGCCGAGTATCGCAAGATCATCGTCACGTACAAGAACGGCGCCCCGGTCTATCTCTCCGACGTCGCGACCATCGCGGACGGCGCCGAGAACAACAAGCTGGGCAGCTGGGCGGGCCTGCCGGGCGGCCGCGGCACCATTCCCGCCATCCTGATCAATGTGCAGCGCCAGCCTTCGGCGAACGTCATCGAAGTGGTCGACTCGATCAAGGAACTGGTGCCGATGATGCGCGCCAACCTGCCGGGTTCGATGACGCTGGACATCCTCACCGACCGCACCGAGCCGATTCGCGCCTCGGTGGAAGATGTGGAATTCGAACTCTGCCTCGCCGTAATACTGGTGGTGCTGGTGATCTTCGTCTTCCTGCGCAATGTTCCGGCCACCGTCATTCCCGGCCTGTCGGTGCCGCTCTCCATCATCGGCACCTTCGCGGTGATGCATTTGCTGGGCTTCACGCTCAACAATCTCTCGCTGATGGCGCTTACCATCTCCGCTGGTTTCGTGGTCGACGACGCGATCGTCATGATCGAGAACATCTCGCGCTATCTCGAACAGGGCGAGACGCCGTTCAACGCCGCCATGAAGGGTGCCGGCGAAATCGGCTTCACCATCGTGTCGCTGACCGTCTCGCTGCTGGCGGTGCTGATCCCGCTGCTCTTCATGCCGGATGTGGTCGGCCGCCTGTTCCGCGAATTCGCCATTACCCTGTCCATCACCATCCTGATTTCGGCCGTGGTCTCGCTCACCATGGTGCCGATGCTCTGCGCCAAGCTGATGCGCAGCCACGATGCGAACGCGCCGATCCATCATGGCAGGTTCTTCCAGGTCACTGAGGCCGGCTATGAGAAGCTGGTCGCCGGCTATGACGCCGTCCTGATCTGGGTGCTGGGGCATCAGCGCTTCACCTTGGCTGTGGCGGTCGGCACGCTGGTGCTCACCGTCGTGATGTACACCTTCATCCCCAAGGGCTTCTTCCCCTTGCAGGATACCGGCTTCATCCAGGCCATCACCGAGGCCGGTCCCACCGTCTCTTTCGAGGCGATGGCGCAGCGCCAGAACGCGCTCGCCCAGGAAGTGCTGAAGGATCCCGCTGTCGCCAGCCTCTCCTCCTATATCGGCGTCGACGGCACCAACAACACGCTCAACAGCGGCCGCTTTCTGATCAACCTCAAGCCCAAGGGCGAGCGTGACGGCGTCGCCGACGTGACCGCTCGCCTCAAGCTGCTGGGCAAGTCGGTTCCCGGCATCACCTTCTATCTGCAGCCGGTGCAGGATCTTTCCACCGATTCCGTCATCAGTCGCGCCCAGTACAATTTCGTGCTGCAGTCGGCCTCCACCGCCGATCTCACCGCCTTCGTGCCCAAGCTGATGGCTCGGCTCGCCCAGACGCCGGAAGTGGCCAATTCAACCACTGCTTTCCTCGACCGTGGCCTGTCGGCCTATCTGGTGGTGGACCGCGATACCGCCGCCCGTTTCGGCATCACAGCCAGTACGGTGGACAACGCGCTCTATTCCAGCTTCGGCCAGCGCATCGTCACCACCATGTACACCCAGTCCAACCAATACCGGGTCATCATCGAGGCCGATCCGAACATGCAGGGTACGGTACGCTCGTTGCAGGAAATCTATCTGCCGTCCGCTGCCGGCGGCCAGGTGCCGCTCTCGGCGGTGGCCCGGATCGAACAACGCACCTCGCCGCTGGAGATCGACCATCTGGGCCAGTTCCCCAGCGCCAATATCTCCTTCGACATCGCCCCCGGCCATTCGCTGGGCGCGGCGGTGGATGCAATCGTGCAGGCGGAAAAGGATGCCGGCATCCCGCCCACCATCACGGCGCAGTTCCAGGGTTCGGCCAGTTCCTTCCAGTCGTCGCTCTCCAGCGAGGTGCTGCTGATCATCGCCGCCATCATCACCGTCTATATCGTGCTGGGCGTGCTTTATGAGAGCTTCATCCACCCGGTAACGATCCTTTCGACCCTGCCATCGGCGGGCGTCGGCGCGCTGCTCTTTCTCTTCATCACCGGCCACGCTCTCGACATCGTCTCGATCATCGGCATCATTCTGCTGATCGGCATCGTGATGAAGAACGCGATTATGATGATCGACTTCGCGCTCGAGGCCGAACGCAACGAAGGCAAGCCCCCGGCCGAGGCCATCCACCAGGCGGCGCGCCTGCGCTTCCGCCCCATCCTGATGACCACTGTGGCGGCCCTGTTCGGCGCCCTGCCGCTGGTCTTCGCCACCGGCATGGGCGCGGAACTGCGCCACCCTCTGGGCATCGCCATCTGCGGCGGCCTGCTGATGAGCCAGCTGCTCACCCTGTTCACCACCCCGGTGATCTATATATATTTCAGCAAACTCGGCGATGACCTGCGTGCCTGGCGTGCGCGCCGTCGCGGGGTTTCTGCAACCCCGGCTCCCCAGGCGCCCTGACAGGGCTACTGGTCATGATTTCCGCCTTTGTCCGCCGCCCCATCGCCACCGCCCTGCTGGCGGTGGGCCTCGCGCTGTCGGGCATCGGTTCGCTGACGATGCTGCCGGTGGCGCCGCTGCCGAATATCGACATTCCCACCATCAGCATCTCGGCCAACCTGCCGGGCGCCAATCCCGAAACCATGTCCTCCTCGGTGGCGACGCCGCTGGAGCGTCACCTGGGCGCCATCGCCTCGGTCACCGAGATGACGTCGAGCTCGCGCACCGGCAGCACCCAGATCGTTCTGCAGTTCGACATCAGCCGCAACATCGATGGCGCGCTGCGCGACGTGCAGGCGGCGATCCAGGCATCGATGACCGACCTGCCGTCGGCGCTGCGCAACCCGCCCCAGGCGCGCAAGTTCAACCCGGCGAACCAGCCCATCCTGGTGCTGGCGCTGACCTCGTCCACCCTGTCCCCGGCGCAGATATTCGACTCAGCCTCCAATCTGCTGCAGCAGCGCCTGTCGCAGATTTCGGGCGTCGGCGATGCCACCCCGCAGGGCGCCACCCAGCCGGCGGTGCGCGTCGAGCTCAACCCGCGCGCGATCTTTAAGTACGGCATCAATCTCAACACCATCAAGGGTGCGATCTCCTCCGCCAATGCCGGCGCCAACAGCCCCAAGGGCGCCATCGAACAGAGCGGCCAACGCGTCCAGATCTATTCCAACGACAATGCCGCCGACGCGGCGGATTTCCGCAATCTGATTGTCGCCTACCGCAACAATGCGCCCGTGCGCCTCTCCGATGTGGCCGAAGTTTTTGACGGGCAGGAAAACACCAAGAACATGGGCGTCGCCAACGGCAAGCCGGCGGTGCTGATCGGCATCACCCAGCAGCCCGGCAGCAACGTCATCCAGGTGGTCGACAGCATCAAGGCGATCCTGCCATCCCTGCAGAAATCGTTGCCGCCTTCGATCGACCCCATCCTGGTGGTGCAGGACCCCACCGTCTCCATTCGCAATTCGGTGCGCGACGTTGAAGTGACGCTGCTGCTTTCCACGTTCCTTGTGGTGCTGGTGGTCTATTTCTTCCTGCGCAACCTGCCGGCGACGGCGGTGCCCGCCGTCTCTGTGCCGCTGGCGCTGATGGGCACGTTCAGCCTGATGTACGCGGCCGGCTACAGCCTGAACAATTTCTCGCTGATGGCCCTGATCATCTCCACCGGCTTTGTGGTCGACAATGCCATCGTGGTGCTGGAGAACGTCACCCGCCATCTCGAGGACGGCCGTCCCAGGCTGGAAGCCGCCCTGGTCGGCACCAGCGAAGTTGCCTTCACCGTGGTGGCGATGAGCGTCTCGCTGGTGGCGGTGTTCATCCCGATCCTGTTCTTCCCCGGCATCGTCGGCAAGATCTTCCATGAATTCGCCATGGTGCTGACCATCGCCATCTTCGTCTCGCTGGTGGTTTCGCTCACCGTCACGCCGATGATGTGCGCCTATATTTCCTTCGCCGACCCGGAAAAGGAAAGCGGCCTGATGCGGGCGGCGCGGCGCAGCTTCGAGGCCAGCTTGGACTTCTATCGCCGCACCCTGTCCTGGTCGCTGGACAATCCCCGCACCGTGATGTCGACCCTGTTCATCGCCATCTTCCTCAACATCTACCTTTACACCATCGTCCCGGGCGGCTTCTTCCCGCAGACCGATGAAGGCCGCCTCAACGGCAGCATTCGTGGCGACCAGACCGCGTCGTTTGATTCCATGAAGCCGAAATTCCTCAAATTCATGGACATCATCCGCAAGGATCCGGCGGTGCAGACCGTGGCCGGCACACTGCAGAACAATGGCGGCAATCTCTTCGTCACCCTCAAGCCGCCGGCTGAGCGCGGCCATATCAGCAGCGACGATGTTCGCCTGCGGCTGATGCCGCAGTTCGATGCCATCTCCGGCGCCCGCGCCTTCATCAATTCCGTCAGTTCCACCGGCGTGCGCGGCGGCGGCCGCCAGGGCACCGGCAATTACCAGTACACGGTGCAGGGCGACACCATCGACGACCTCAAGGAGTGGGTCCCCAAGATCCAGGAGGCGCTGCAGAACGTGCCGGAGATCGAATCCGTCGATCCCGACCAGCAGCCTGGCGGCCTGGAAATGGAATTGAAGATCGACCGGCCCACCGCCGCGCGCATGGGCCTGGCCACCAACCTGATCTCAGGCACGCTGCAGAACTTGTTCAGCCAGGGCTCGGTTTCGACCATCTACAAGGACAAGAACCAGTATCGCGTCATCATGGAAGTGGCGCCCTCTTTCTGGGACGGTCCCAATTCGCTGCGCGACATCTATGTCTCGACTTCCGGCAACATTTCCGGCTCCCAGGCATCGGCCGGCAGCGTCGGCGCTACCGCCCCCCCGGCGGAAGCCGCGGGCGGCGCCGTCAGCGACGCCCAGGCCGCCGCCGAAGCGGTGCGCAACCAGCAGCTCAACGCCCTCACCAGCACCGGACGCGGCGGTGGTTCGACCAGCGCCGCGGTTTCGACCCGCGTCGAGAAGATGGTGCCGCTGTCGGCCTTTGTCAGCATGGAGCCCGGCACCGCGCCGCTGTCGGTCAACCACCAGGGCGTCTTCGTCTCCACGACCTTCTCCTACAATGCGGCAGACGGCGTCTCGGTCGGCCAGGCCACCGACGCCATCAACCGCACCATGGCGGCGATCCATGTTCCGATCTCGGTGCATGGCGCCTTCGCCGGCACCGCCGCGCTGGCCAACCAGGCGACGGGCAACCTGCCGATGCTGCTGCTCAAGGCGGTCGTCATCATCTATATCGTTCTGGGTATTCTTTACGAGAGCTACATCCACCCGCTGACCATTCTCTCGACCCTGCCGTCTGCGGGCGTCGGCGCGCTGCTGGCGCTGCTGGTCTTCAACATCGAGTTCAGCCTGATCGCCTTCATCGGCGTCATGCTGCTGATAGGCGTCGTGAAAAAGAACGCCATCATCATGATAGACTTTGCCGTCCAGCTGCAGCGCAACGAGAATCTCACCCCCAAGGAGGCGATCCACCGTGCCTGCCTGCTGCGCTTCCGTCCCATCATGATGACGACCATGGGCGCCATCCTGGGTGCGCTGCCGCTGGCGATCGGCGTGGGCGAAGGGTACGAGCTGCGCCAGCCGCTGGGCATCTCGATCGTGGGCGGCCTGGTGGTGAGTCAGGCGCTGACGCTCTACACCACACCGGTGATCTATCTCTATCTCGATCGCTTCGGCGACTGGTGCTCGCAAGCGTGGAACCGCTTCCATCCCGGCGCACCCCATTCGGCGGCCATTCCGGCGGAGTGAAGGCCGGCCGCCCTTGGGCCAGGAAATAAAAAAGGCGCCCGCGAGGGCGCCTTTTCTCTATGCGGTGGCCCGCCCGTTTAGAAGTTCGGCAGGTCCTGGTTCGCCGCTTCGCCGCGAATCTGGGCGTTACGGTTCTGGCGGTACAGGCTGCGGGTGGTGGCATAGAAGTCGATCGAGGAGCGTTCGATCGCGGCCACGGAGTCGATGTTGGAGGTGCGGGCGTCCAGCACACCCAATCCACCCCGGATGACCATGTAGAGGGTGGAGTTGTTCCAGGTCATGTAGGTGAGGGGGTCGAAAGCGATATCGACGCCGCTGCCTACCAGGTCGCGCGGCGGCTTGGGGCCGACGAACGGCAGCACCAGATAGGAGCCTTCGGCGGCACCGCCCTTGCCCAGGGTGATGCCGAAATCATTGTCATGGCCGGGAATGCCGAGCTTGCCGGCCACATCGATCAGGCCAGCCAGGCCAACAGTCGAATTGATGGCGAAGCGCCCAATGGTGTTGCCGGCCTTCTCGCCTTCGCCCTGTAGCAGGTCGTTGACCAGCACCACCGGGGCGCCCAGATTGTCGAGGGCGTTGTGGATGCCGTCGCGCGCTTCCTGCGGCACGGCGCTGCGATAGAACTTCGCCACCGGCGTCGCCACGGCGTGGTCAAGCTGGATGTCGACGTTGAAGACTTGGCGGTTGGTCGGCTCGAACGGATCGTTCTGAGCCAGCGACTGCGGATCGCGCGTGGCGCAGGCCGTCAGCATCAAGGTCGCCGCCAGGGCGGCGAAAAGGGCAGAGTGCTTTTTCATGGTCCAGGCCTAATTACCGGAATCAAAATAAGAATCGGTTACCGCAGGGGTCGATGGAACTATTAACTCACAATATCGGGATTCGTGCCCTGCTCGACAAGGGCCGCTGCCCCCAAATGCGGGGGATGCGGCGGATTGGCAACGGATCGGGCGGCTTGGTCATCATCCTAACCAAAAGTAAAGGCGAAGGCCTGGGCGCCGGGATCGAGGAATTCGATCTGAAATGTATGGTCTCCCACCGTGCCGGGCTGGCGAATCAACTGGTAGAGGCGTTGTCCTGATACGGTGCCTGTACCCTGTGAATCGCTGTCCATGCCATGGGCTTCCCCTGGCGGCTTGCCGTCCAGGGTGACACGGAAACGCACGGGCTTGCCGTCCGCACCGGGTCCCAACACCAGGTGCAGGTCGCGGGCATGAAAGCGGAAGACGATCTTGCCGCCTGCCTGATCCAGGACCGATTTCTCTTCGCCGATGGTCCAGCGCCCGCCCAGGCCCCACTGGTTCAGGGCGAGGAATTGCGGCGCGGTATAGGTGGCGGATTTGTCATAGATCACCGGACCGGAGACGAAATTGTCGCCCCGGCCATAGCCGACATAAGTTTCTGGTGACTGCAGGGTGGCGGTATCGGCGGCGGCCAGCGCGCCACTGGCGCGTGGATCGACGGTGCCGCCCGGCACGTCGCCGCGGCCGGCTTCCGCCAGCAATTGCTGGATCACCTTTTCGGAGGCGTCATATTCGCCTTCCCCGAAATGGTGATGGCGGATGCGGCCCTGCGCGTCGATGAAGTAATGTGCCGGCCAGTATTGGTTGTTGAAGGCCTGCCAGATCTTCAGATTGTTATCCAGTGCCACCGGATAGGTGACGCCCAGATCGTGTACCGCGCGCCGCACATTGGCTTCCTCCTTCTCGAAGGCGAATTCCGGCGCATGCACGCCGATCACCACCAGGCCCTGGGCGGCATATTTTTTCGCCCAGGCTTCGACATAGGGCAGCGAACGCAGGCAGTTGATGCAGGAATAGGTCCAGAAATCGACCACCACCACCTTGCCGCGCAACTGCTCGCGGGTCAGCGGCGGCGAGTTTAGCCACAGCACCGCCCCGTCCAGCGGCGGCATCATGCCTTCGACGGGCAAGCTGCTGCCCGCCACCGCCACGCTTTGTGTCTTGCGGCCAAGGCCCAGCTTGTCCAACAGCGTCTGTTCCAGGCCTGCGGTGCTGGTCTGCGACAGGCGGGTCAGAAAGCCCGTGTCCAGCCCCAGCGCGATGGCGGCGACGCCCGCCAGCACCAGCACGCCCAGCCCGCGCCGAATCCATTCGCCCGCGCCCAGCGAGCGCTTCATTGCGGCGAAGACGCGCCCGCCGATCAGCAAGGCCGCCGCCAGCGAGGTTGCCGCACCGGCGGCATAGGCAAGCAGAAGCAGGGTGGTGTTCGTGCTGGCGCCCTGGATGGCGGCGCCCGTGAGAATCAGGCCCAGGATCGGGCCGGCACAGGGCGCCCACAGCAGCCCTGTCGCCACCCCCAACAGCAGCGAAGCGCCAATGCTGCCGCTCCTGCCTTGGGGACGGTTGGAAAGACGGTCGCCCAGCGCCACCAGGGGGCGGGTGAGATGTTCGGCCAGTGACGGCAGCAGCAGCGTCAGCCCGAACAGGGCCAGCAGGACCAGGGCGGCGATGCGGCCGGCCTGGTTGGCATGCACCGCCCAGCTGCCGCCCAGCGTGGCGATGGTGGCGATGCCGGCGAAGGTCACCGCCATGCCCAGCAGCAGCGGCAGGCCGGAACGCCGGAACGGCGCGTCCGAGCGGGCGAAGACAAAGGGCAGCACCGGCAGGATGCAGGGGCTGAGGATGGTCAGGATCCCACCCAGATAGGACAGCAGGAACAGGATCATGCGCTTTTCTTTCGGCGCGTTTCAGGAGCGCTTGCGGGAGAGTTCGGCATGGTTCGGCTTTGGTTACAGCGCGGAACGCTATCCCCGCTTTTCCGGCCATGGGCTGGCGGCAGGTGATTTGCCTGGGCGCTGTTGCGACAGGCTTTTTCCGGGTTTCGGCAAGATATTTGTTCCAGATTTTTTCGCCCCCCCTTTCCCCCTGTCCACGAGCAGCATGCGCCCGGCGCCATGGCAGTGGCAAAAAAAGGCGGCGGGGCACAGGCGTGTTTCATCATCACCCATCCTACCATGGCCGGCCGTGGCGGGTATGGGGATAGGCGCTGTCAGCTGTTGCGCTTGGGAAGGTCTGTGGCCGGTGACGCTGGCGCGGGCGGCTCATTGCTGGGTTCGCGCGCGGGATTTTCCGACAGTTCGGGTTCGGGCAGAGGCGGGGTCTGCAGCATGGCGACGCCAAAGCCCAGGGCTGTCACATTCTGACCCAGGAAACAGGCGCGCATCTCAGTGTTCTCCAGCGGCGGTGAGCAAACCGCCGGTTGGGAAAAACGCTCCGCACCCTTGCACAAAAAAGTGTCAGTTTTTGCGTGCCGCCGCCGCCAGCGCACCTGCCATGGCCGCCAGGTCGAGAAAATAGAGATAGCGGTAGTCGCAGGCGATCGAGACCACGAAGAAGCTCAGGACAAAAGCCAGCGCCGCCGCCAGCAGGCCCGCCGCCACCAGGTCCATGTCGCGCCGCCGCCAGATCAGGAAGACCAGCAATACCGCCGCCAGGGCGCCGAACAGCAGATGCGAAAAGACCGGCGTGCCGCGCAGCAGCAACCCATAATCGTTGTGCAGCTGGTCCTGCGGCCGCCACACCGGCTTCAGCCCCAGGGCGGTCATCAAGGCCGGTGGCCCATCCACGCCGGTATAAAGCGCATGGCAGGCTTCCAGGTCGGGCGTTCCCACCACCCAGGAAAAAACCGCCCAGCGGGTGGCAAGATAAAGGCCGGGATGGCCCAGCACCGCATCGCGCCACTGGGCGAAGACCAAACCTTGCGGCGCGGCGGTGATGGCCCCGTGCAGCATGTCGTCATTCATCAAGGGATCGACCCAGGTCGGCGTGTAGAGCGCCACGCCGCGGGTTCGCAGCAGCAGCGCCAGCCTGGGATCGCCCGCTTCCAGCCGCATCAGGCGCAAGGCCGGATCATGCGACAGCATCCCCGCCAGGTCGTAGCTCTGTGCCACGCGGATTTCGTCCGTGGCATCGGCGCCATGGTCGCCGCGCAGCGCCAGCAGCGCTTCGCCGCCAAAGGCGATGCCGGCCACCAGGCCCAGGAACAGCAGCGCGCCGCCAATGGCACGGCGCGGCGTCACCCGCCGCCACAGGATCACACCCAGCATGGCGGCGGCCACCGGCACGATCACCAGGCCGTTCTGGCGCGTCATCATCGCCAGCGCCAGCAGCAGGATGGACGGCACATACCAGAGGGCTTTGCCGCGCACGGCACGGCCCAGCGCGGCAAAGCCAGCCAGGGCGGCATCGGCGAACAGCACATCCTTCCAGACAATGCCTTCATAGAGCAGCCATTGCGGCGTCAGCATGATCAGCAGCGCCAGCACCACGGTGAGCGCGGTCGCGCGCTTGGGCTGGGCGAAGCTCCAGAAGGCGAACAGCGCCAGGAGGCCGTTGAACAGGACGAAAAGGCCGGTGCCGGTGATGAGGCTGTCGAAAAGGCCCATCAGCCACGCCATCACCGGCGGATGCCAGCTATGATAGAAACCCGCCCGCGCTTCGGCCAGCTGCGCAACGGAATCGTAGGACATCTGGCCCGGCCAGTTCAGCGCCAGCATGGCGGCCAGGCCGGTCAGGAAAATCAGGCCAAGAAGGGGGCCGCGACGCTGCACTCAGCCGCGACCGACAAAAGGCATTGTTGTCGCCATCACCGTCATGAACAGCACATTGGCCTCCAGCGGCAGGCTGGCCATATAGGCGACGGCGCGCGCCGCTTCGTTCAGGTCCATGCGCGGTTCGGGCAGGATGCGGCCATCGGCCTGGGGCAGTCCTTCATGGGCCGTCGCCGTCATGGCGGTGGCGGCGTTGCCGATATCGATCTGGCCGCAGGCGATGTTGTGAATGCGTCCGTCCAGCGCCGTGGATTTGGTCAACCCGCTGATGGCATGCTTCGTGGCGGTGTAAGGCGCCGAGTTGGGCCGCGGCGTCGTGGCACTGATGGAGCCATTGTTGATGATGCGGCCGCCGCGCGGCTCCTGCGCCTTCATCAGCCGGATCGCCTGTTGCGTGCAGAGGAAGGCGCCGGTGAGATTGACGTTCACCACCGCCTGCCATTGCGCGAACGTCAAATCCTCCATCGGCACGGGTGGCGCGCTCATGCCCGCATTGTTGAAGAGCAGGTCCAGCCGCGCGAAGCGCTCTTTTGCCGCCGCGAACAGTGCCGCGACGCTGTCCGGATCGCCAACATCGGTGGGCACCGCCAGGCAGGGCCCCGCCAGCAACGCGGCGGTTTCGTCCAGCGCGTCCTTGCGCCGTCCCGCCAGCACCAGGGCGAAGCCGTCCCTCGCCAGGGCAATGGCGGCGGCGCGGCCGATGCCGCTGCCGGCGCCAGTGACGAGTGCGACCTTGGTAGCGGTGTCGGACATCAGGGTGTCAGATCAACCTTGAGCAGAGTCATCTGGAAGACCAGCGCCGCCTTGGCCGGGATCGCCGGCGGATGGCCTTCTTCGCCATAAGCCAGGGCATAGGGCGTGACGATTTCCCACTGGTCGCCTTCCTTCATCTTCGAAAGCGCTTCGACCCAGCCGGGGATCAGCTGACCGGCGGGGAAGGTGCGCGGGCCGCTGTCGGGATCGGCGGGATTCTGGGGCGTGGTCTGGTCGAAGATGCTGCCGTCGATCAGCTGGCCCTTGTAGAGCACCGTCACCTGGTCGTCGGTCTTTTGCGGGGTCTTGCCGTTGCCCGCCTTGATGACGCGGTAGAGCAGGCCGTCGGCGGTCTTGGTCACGCCGGGCAATTTCTCATAATCGGCCAGGAACTTGGCGGTGTCCGCCTCCGAGGTCGTGTAGCCGGGCCCGGGCACGCCGGGACCGCTGACGGGCTTGGCGGCCGCGGTTTCAGCCGGGGCCTTGGTATCGGCCGATTTCTTGTTGCAGGCCGCTGGCAGCAGGGCCAGCAGGGCAAAGGCGGCGGCAAGGACGGGGCGCATCGGAAATCCTCAGATTGGGCGGGGCCTTATAGCAGGGGAGGCGGGCCCGCCCGCAACTCCCCACTATATTCTACCTATCTCATAGAGTATTATCACCGCCATGATCTCCCAGAAAGCCCGCTACGCCCTGCGCGCCCTGCTCTATCTGACAGCACGGGGCGGTGACGACCCCATCCAGATCGCCGAAATCGCCGAAGCCGAGAATTTGCCCCGCAAATTCCTGGAGCAGATCCTGGCGGAGCTGAAAAAGCCCGGCATCGTGCGCAGCCACCGCGGCCGCTCCGGCGGCTATTCCCTGGGCCGGGCGCCCAAAGATATCAGCTTTGCCGATGTGCTGCGGGTCACCGATGGTCCCTTGGCGCTCAGCCCCTGTGTCAGCGTCATGGCCTACCGCAAGTGTGACGATTGTTTCGAGGAATCGGTCTGCGCCATCCGCAAGGCCCTGCTGGCGGCCCGCGACGCCACTGCGGAAATCCTGGAATCGCGAAATCTCGCCACTGCAGCGGCGCAACTGAAACGCTCCGGCGCCATCTAGCCCCCTGAATTCCAAGCGAAATGTCCCGAGTGTCGCAGGGCGGCTAATATCCTATTGACTTGATAGACATTAGAAGGATTAATGGATGGCGCCGGTCAATACCGGTGACAACTGAGCGGGATTTCAGAATGCGCAAAAATATCCGGGTCGTTCTTCTTGCAGGCGCCGCCCTTTCCTCCTTCGCCGTACCGGCCATGGCCCAGAGCCGCGGCGCCACGCCCGCCACCCCGCCGCCGGTGCAGGCCTTGCCGCCGCAGCCCGATCCCCGCGTCACCCTGCTGGAGCAGCAGCTGCGCGACGTTCGCGCCGAGATCGAGAATCTCAAAAAGGCCCAGGCCGATTCCGACAACAGCCTGGCGCTCTCCGACCTCAAGCGCGCCACCGGCGACCAGTATGTCGACATCAACAGCCAGCTCGCGGCGCTGCCCAAGGTCGCGCTCGACAATGGCCGTTTCACCGTCGCGTCCGCCGATGGCCGTTTCACCCTGGCGCTGCGCGCCCTGGTCCAGTTCGACGCCGGCTATTTCGCGCAAGGCAAGGGCCCCGCCTCGGTCGACCTCAGCAGCGGCGCCAATTTCCGCCGCGCCCAGATCGGCGTCACCGGTACCGCCTGGCGCGACTGGTCGTACAACCTCACCCTGGACTTCGGCGGCAACGGCCTGGAAAGCTCCGGCTATATCTACTCTGCCTATGTTGAGTATGACGGCCTGAAGCCCTTTGGTGTCCGCATCGGCGCCTATGCGCCGCCGGCCGGCATCGAGGACGCCACCGGCTCCGCCGACCTGCTCTTCCTGGAACGCCCGGCCTCCGCCGACATCGCCCGCAACATCGCCGGTTCGCCCAGCCGTAAAGCCATCACACTGTTTGCCCAGGACGCCGACTATCTTGTCGCCGCCAGCCTTACCGGCGACAAGGTCAATATCGGGAACACCACCACGCTGAACACCGCGCCCTTCGATCAGCAGGTGGCCTTTGTCGGCCGCGCTTCCTGGCTGGCGGTGAGCACGCCCGAGATCAAGTGGCTGCTCGATGCCGATCTCACCCATGTCTTCAAGCCCACGGATCTTGTCGCCGGCACGCCTCCGCTGACCACGGCCCTCAACGCGGTCAGCTTCTCCAACGGCTCGGAACTGGCGGTCGGTTCCTTCAAGACCGTCAACACCGGCAATATCGACGCCAAGACGGTGACGGAATACGGCTTCGAGACCGCCGCCGAATATAACGCGCTCTATGTCCAGGGCGGCTATTTCCACTACGACATCACCCGCCGCAACCCCGCCATCGTCAGCCCGGACTTCAGCGGCTGGTACGCGCTGGCGACCTGGAGCCTGACCGGCGAAACCCATGCCTATGATCCCACCACCGCCAGCTTCCGGGGCTTGCGTCCGCAAAGCGGCTTGGGAAGCGGCGGCTGGGGCGCCTGGGAACTGAAGGCCCGCTATAGCAACATCGACCTCGACTACAATCCGCTCTCCAGCGCGGCTGCCGGCGGCATCGGCGGCGGTATCCAGAATGTCTACAGCCTGGGTCTGAACTGGTATCCGACCAACGGCATCCGCTTCGCGCTGGAATATGACAACATCAAGGTCACCCACGTGAACGCGCCCACCACCGATATCAGCGCGGACGCCATCGGTTTCCGCACCCAGCTTTCCCTTTGATCCGGAGCGACCTCCATGAAGCGCATTATCTCCCTTGCCGTTGCCGCCAGCCTGTTCGTGGCCAGTGCCGCCCAGGCCGCCGACGTCACCTTGCTCAATGTCAGCTATGACCCGACGCGTGAACTGTACGAACACCTCGGCGACGCCTTCGCCAAATCGTGGAAGGCCGACAAGGTCACGGTGCGCACCAGCAATGGCGGCTCCGGCGCCCAGGCCCGCGCCGTGATCGACGGCCAGCAGGCTGATGTCGTGACCCTGGCGCTGGCCGGCGACATCGACGCCATCGCCAAGACCGCCAAGCTGCTGCCCGCGGACTGGCAGAAGCGCCTGCCGCAATCGTCCACGCCCTACACCTCGACCATCGTGTTCCTGGTGCGCAAGGGCAACCCCTGGAAGATCAAGGACTGGAACGATCTGGTGAAGCCCGGCATCGCCGTGGTGACGCCGAACCCGAAGACCAGCGGTGGCGCGCGCTGGGCCTATCTGGCGGCCTGGGCCTATGCCGAGAAGCAGCCGGGCGGCAACAATGACAAGGCCAAGGCCTTTGTCGCCAGCCTCTACAAGCATGTGCCGGTGCTGGATACCGGCGCCCGCGGCTCGACCGTCACCTTCACCAAGCGCGGCATCGGCGATGTGCTGCTGTCCTGGGAAAACGAAGCCCAGCTGGCGCTGAAGGAATCGCCCGGCCAGTACGACATCGTCTATCCTTCGCGCTCGATCCTGGCCGAGCCGCCGGTGGCGCTGGTGGACAGGAATGCCGATCGCCACAAGACCCGCGCCGTGGCCGAGGCCTTCCTGAAATTCCTCTACACGCCGGAAGCGCAGGAAATCGAAGCGAAAGATTTCTACCGCCCTCGCGATCCTGCGATCCTGGCCAAGTACAAGTCGCAGTTCCCCGCCATTGCGCTGGCCACCATCGACGGTGACTTCGGCGGCTGGGACAAGGCCCAGGCCACCCATTTCGGCGATGGCGGCGTCTTCGACCAGATCTACGGCAAGTAACCCAACCTGTCTTTCATGCGTTCCTTCCCCAACCAACTCCCCAGGCCGGCAACCCCGGCCTGGGAATTTCTTGAGTGAAACGCCATGAGCGCCATCGGTCTGCCCCTGTCGTTTCGCCGCCGCCGCACCTTGCCGGGATTCCGCCTGTCGTTGGGCTTCACGCTTTTCTATCTGACGACCTTGGTGCTGGTGCCGCTGCTGGCGCTGGTGATCCGCCCCTGGTCGCTGGGGCTGGATGGTTTCTGGACGGCGATGACGTCGCCGCGCGTGCTATCGGCTTTGCGGTTATCCTTCGGCACGGCGCTGGCGGCCTGCGTCATCGATTCCATCTTTGGCCTGATCATCGCCTGGGTGCTGGTACGCTATCGCTTTCCCGGCAAGGGCCTGCTCGACGCCCTGATCGACCTGCCTTTCGCCCTGCCGACGGCGGTGGCGGGCATCGCGCTGTCGACGCTGTATGCGCCCAATGGCTGGATCGGCAGTATCCTGATGGGATACGGCATCAAGGTCGCCTACACCCCCTGGGGCGTTCTGGTGGCGATGACCTTTATCGCCCTGCCGTTCACGGTGCGCACCATTCAGCCGGTGCTGGCGGAACTGGGACGGGACTCCGAGGAAGCCGCCGCCACGCTGGGCGCGACGCGACTGCAGATCATCGCCCGCGTTGCCTTGCCGATGTTGCTGCCTGCCATCCTCACCGGCGCGGCCCTGGCCTTCGCCCGCGCCGTGGGCGAATACGGCTCCATCATCTTCCTGGCGGGCAACCTGCCGGGGATTTCCGAGATCGCGCCGCTGCTGATCGTCATCAAGCTGGAACAGTATGATTATGCCGGCGCCGCCGGGATCGGCGTGGTGATGCTGGCGGCCTCCTTCCTCATGCTGCTGGCGCTGAACGCGTTGCAGTCCTGGGCGGCGAAGAGGCGGTAATGAAGAAGCTCAGAAAACCCACCGAAGATCCATTGCTGCTGAAGCTGCTGCTGGGCGCCATCGCCATTGCCTTTGTCGGTCTTTTCCTGGTGCTGCCGCTGGCGGTGGTGTTCCAGGAGGCCCTGGCCAAGGGCCTGGGGCCAGCCCTGACCGCCATCAGCGATGAAGACAGCGTGGCCGCGATCCGGCTGTCGCTCACCGCCGCGGCGATTGCCGTGCCGCTCAACACCGTCTTTGGCGTTTGCGCCGCCTGGGCCATCGCCAAGTTCGACTTTCCCGGCAAGACCTTCCTGGTGACGCTGATCGACCTGCCTTTCTCGGTCTCGCCCGTGGTGGCGGGCCTGATCTATGTCCTGGTGTTCGGGGCGCAGGGCTGGTTCGGGCCATATCTGCTGGATCACGACATCCATATCCTCTTCGCCCTGCCGGGCATCGTGCTGGCCACGGTCTTCGTCACCTTTCCCTTCGTGGCGCGCGAATTGATCCCGCTGATGGTGGACCAGGGCCGCGACGAGGAAGAGGCGGCGGTGTCGCTGGGCGCGTCTGGCTTCCAGACCTTCTGCCGCGTCACCTTGCCCAACATAAAATGGGGCCTGCTCTATGGCGTGCTGCTGTGCAACGCTCGCGCCCTGGGCGAGTTCGGCGCCGTTTCGGTGCTGTCGGGCCATATTCGCGGCCTGACCAACACCATGCCGCTGCATGTGCAGCTGCTCTACGACAATTACGATTATGTCGGGGCCTTTGCCGTTGCCGCCATCCTGGCGATGCTGGCGCTGGTCACCCTGGCGCTCAAGACCCTGCTGGAATGGCGCTATGCGGACGAACTGGCCGCATCCCATCGCCATTAGACGTTAGGAAAACACCATGTCGCTCGTGATCGATTCCGTCACCAAGAAATTCCAGCGCTTTCCTGCCCTCAACGGCGCCAGCCTGACGGCGCCGCAAGGCGCCTTCGTGGCGCTCTTGGGGCCGTCGGGCTCGGGCAAGACCACGTTGCTGCGCATCCTGGGCGGGCTGGAGCAGGCCGACAGTGGCAGCGTCCGCTTCGCCGATCTCAACTGGCTGGACATGCCGGCGCGCGAGCGCAAGGCGGGCTTCGTCTTCCAGCAATATGCCCTGTTCAAGCACATGACCGTGGCCAAGAACGTCGCCTTCGGGCTGGAAGTGCGCCCGCGCGGCGAGCGCCCACCCGCGGCCGAGATCAAGCGCCGGGTGGAAGAACTGCTCGACCTGGTGCAGCTGAACGATTTGGGCAGGCGCTATCCCTCGCAACTGTCGGGCGGCCAGCGCCAGCGTGTCGCCCTGGCGCGGGCATTGGCGATCGAGCCGCGCATGCTGCTGCTGGACGAGCCTTTCGGGGCGCTGGACGCCAAGGTGCGCAAGGAATTGCGGATATGGCTGCGCCACATTCATGACAAGGCCGGCGTCACCTCGGTCTTCGTCACCCATGACCAGGAAGAAGCCTTCGCCGTCGCCGACCTGGTGGCGGTGATGAACAAGGGCCGCATCGAGCAGGTGGGTACGCCCGCCGATGTCCGCCGCGATCCGCGCACGGCCTTTGTCTCGGAATTCCTGTCGGTCTAGCGCCGCTCTGCGGCCGCGCCGCATGCCAGCGCCAGCGGTCGCCAATGTCCGCTTTTGACCCAAAGCGGACATTGGCGATATCGTGAAGCGATGCGGACCAAATCCGGTTGCTTCTTTGGCATGCTTCTATTGCTGCCCGTGCTCGGTGGTTGCTCACACGCGAAACCAACGTTTTTGACGATCCAATTTTGCTTGGGAAGTGAGCAGGACTCCGCAGAATTTAAGAAACTGATACGGTCAATCGCTCACTCACAGCACCTAAATTTTATAGACTGGAGCGTGGAAACAAAAAGAAATCTGGAAGACATTGGAGCCCGCAGTCCGAACAGTACTGATCCAGTCATCCACATAGCTATTGAGGATAAGAAGGACACAAATCTAATGCTGGGAGGCAATCTCGGCTTGGGTGGCTACCAAGTTGCGTTGGGTTTTGGTGAAGGCTCAAACCCAACTGAGGGTCATGTGCTTGCCGACAGTGTTATCAAGGGATTGAAGGCGCGTTGGCAGGTTCTAACTGTCCCGGCTGGCAGAGGGGCCTTCCCGCTAAAATCCTGTGGAAGCCAAGTTTCGCGGCCCTGATGATCGAAATCCTGTATGACCGCGAATGGCCGCTATTGGCGCAAAGCGGACATTCAAGCAGCGCTTCGAGCCAGGCGTGAAGATTACAACTTATCCCCCTGGCTTCGCCGCCCGCGGGCCGCGCGCTATACTGCGCGATGAGAGCCTGGCCCTATCCCCACCCTGTCCACTGCCCCGCGCCGCACGCTATCCACGCCGCGCATGACTGGCGGCTGCGCAAGGCTTTGTTTCTGCACGGACGGGAGGGGAAGGGGGCGCGGGTTTTTGAAAAACAAAGGAAGACGCGCGCATGGCTCCCTGTCCCCGCGCTATCCCACAATAGCCTTCGCCACCGCTTCGGCGACCTTGATGCCATCGACACCCGCCGACAGAATTCCGCCGGCGTAACCCGCGCCTTCGCCGGCCGGATACAGCCCCTTGGTGTTGGGGCTCTGAAAATCCTCGCCGCGCGGCACCCGGACGGGAGCGGAGGTGCGGGTCTCGACGCCGGTCAGCATCGCATCTTCCATGTCATAGCCGCGAATCTGGCGGCCGAAGACCGGAATCGATTCGCGGATGGCCTCGATGGCGTAGGCTGGCAGGCAGGCCGACAGGTCGGTGGGTGTCACGCCCGGTTTGTAGGATGGAATGACGCTGCCCAGCGCGGTGGATGCGCGCCCGGCCAGGAAGTCGCCAACACGCTGGCCCGGCGCGGCATAGGTGCCACCGCCCGCCAGGAAGGCGACGCTTTCCCAATGCCGCTGCAGCGCCACGCCCGCCAGCATGCCGGTCTCGCCGGGCACCCCCTTGTCGAAGGGCGCATAGTCTTGCGGCGTGATGCCGACCACGATGCCGGCATTGGCGTTGCGCTCGGCCCGCGAATACTGGCTCATGCCGTTGGTGACGACGCGGCCTTCCTCGGATGTCGCCGCCACCACCGTCCCGCCCGGGCACATGCAGAAGCTGTAGACGCTGCGGCCATTTCTCGCGTGATGCACCAGCTTGTAATCCGCCGCGCCCAGTTCGGGCACGCTGCGGCCGAAGCGGGCCTTGTCGATCAGGCTTTGCGGATGCTCGATGCGGAAACCGATGGAGAAGGGCTTGGCCTCCAGCGCCACGCCGCGATCCAGCAGGATGCTGAACATGTCGCGGGCGCTGTGGCCCACCGCCAGCACGACATGGCTGGAAAGAATCTCTTCGCCGCTTTCCAGCCTCACGCCCCTGACGGCGCGATTTTCGATCAGCAGATCTGTCACCTTGCTCTGGAAGCGGTATTCGCCGCCCAGCGCTTCGATGGTGGCGCGCATCGCTTCCACCATGGTCACCAGCCGGAAGGTGCCGATATGGGGGTGGGCTTCGGTCAATATCTCTTCCGGCGCGCCCGCCCTGACGAACTCTTCCAGCACCTTGCGGCCCAGATGGCGCGGGTCCTTGATCTGGCTGTAGAGCTTTCCGTCGGAGAAGGTGCCGGCGCCACCTTCGCCGAACTGGACATTGGATTCCGGATTCAGCACCCCGTGCCGCCACAGGCCCCAGGTGTCTTTCGTGCGCTCGCGCACCACCTTGCCGCGTTCCAGGATGATGGGACGAAAGCCCATCTGCGCCAGCAGCAGGGCGGCGAACAGCCCGCACGGCCCCGCCCCGATCACCAGCGGCCGTGCGAAAGCGGCCGGCGCGCGGGCGACGAATTGATAGGCCGTGTCGGGTGTGGGCTTCACATCGGGATCGCGGGCGAAGCGCGCCAGCAAGGCGGCCTCATCGCGCACGGTGACGTCCACCGTATAAATGAACAGGATCGCCGTCCGGCTGCGGGCATCATGGGCGCGCTTGAAGACCTGGAAGTCCCTGATCTCGAAAGCCGACAGTTTCAGTTTCTTCGCCAGCGCGGCCTTCAGGGCTTCGGGCGGGTGGCCGAGCGGCAGTTTGAGCTGGGTGACGCGGATCATGATGCGGGAGTTCTAGCCGCAAGCGGCGCGCCTGTACCAGTATCGAGCACACGTTCCAGTTGTAAACACCCGCTGACGCGCGCGCGTCGCACAGGCTATGCAAATTCAAGGGCTTAACGCGGCACGGGGCTTGCGGAATGGGGCGCGGGTCCAATGGTGGACCCCATCTTGTTCGGTCAGCCGGGGGCTGGATGCAGCAGGAGAAGTCCCATGAAGAAGATCATCGTTTCCCTCTTGGCCGCCACAGCCCTGGCGACGCCCGCTTTCGCCAATGGCGCAGGCCAGCCTTCGCTGCTGGACGCCCTGGTAAGCGTCGGCAACCGCGGCCCCGTTGCCACCGTCGCCGCCAAGGTGGCGCCGCCGGGCAGCCTGGCTGATGGGAAGGCCAATGTTTTGGACAACACCGTCCGGGCCGATGTGAAGGTCGGCGCCCCGCAGCCGTCCTATGGTCATGGCTCTGGTTATGGCGCGCCGTCACCGCAAGCGGCCGGCCTCAATGCCGTCATCCCGGGCGTGGCACGCGCCACTGTCGCCATCGGTCAGCAGGGCGATCATTCTTCCACCCTGCTGGGTGTCACCGCCAATGTGCTGAGCGGCGGCGCCGGCAATCACGGCGGCTGGTAATCCGAATTTTGTGCGCCGGAGCGATTGCCTCGCGCTCCGGCCGCAAGGTTTTCTGGTGTTTATGGCTGCATGGCCGGGCGGAGGCACATTTGCCGGCCAATGCTCTGGCGGGAACCCGCTTCACGAATGATTGCACGTGACGGTTCTGTGTTGACCCTTGGGGATGTGAAGCGCAGGCTTCTAGCGTGCCGCAAAGGTGCGATGACAAGAGCCGCAGTTACTGTCCGTTCTGTGTTCCAGCCGCGATCCCATGATCGCCTTGGAAAACCCGGCAGACCCGGGTTGGGAGCACGCTGGACCAGTCGCGCGATCCGTCCTCGTTCCGGCGCGGTGGAAACCGAACGCAGGAGGGCTCCATATGGAAGAAACTCCACCGGGTAGTTTTTCGGGCTCCTGACCGTCAGGGGCCACGGTTCACTTGAAACGCGAACCGCCGCGAAAATGCTATCCGACCGGGAGAAATCCCGTGAACACGGAATGAAGATTCCGCGATAAAGCGTCCGGCGTGATGTCGGACAATGACCCCGCCGTGAACCGGCGGGGTTTGCTTTTCCAGCGGCGCGCCCCCGCCGTGCGCAACGCGATCGAGGAAAATGCCACCCTTCCGGGATCGTCAGCTGTTGCTGCCGGTAACGCGCACCACGTCGCCGGCCTGCAGCGAATCGGGGGGATTGTCGATCACCTGGTCGCCGGACTTCAGGCCGGCGCCCACTTCCACCGACGTTCCCAAATCCGTGGTGATGCGGATCGGCTTCATCTCCACCTTGTTGCCGGGGCCCAGCACCGCCACCTGCATGCCGTCCTCGCGAAAGATCAGCGCCGTCACCGGCACGCGCACGCCGGCGCCGCCCTTGGGCATGGAGAAACGCATCTCGGCATAGGAGCCGGGCTTGAGAACGCGTTCTGCATTGTCCACCTGCATCTGCACCAGCTGGGTGCCGCTCTGGCTGGCAATGGCACCGGCATTGGCTGCCAGGGTGGCGGTGAAGGTGCGGCCGGGATATTCCGGCACGGTGAAGCGGGCGGTCATGCCCGGGTGTACCAGGAAGGAATAATTCTGCGGCATCCGCACATAGATGCGCAGGCGGCTCTGGTCGGTGACAGTGAACATCGGCGTGGCGCCGGAGGCGTTCGCCGTCACCAGCTGGCCGATATCGATGCTGCGGCTGGTGACGGTACCGGTTACCGGCGCCACCACCCGGGTGAAGCCCAGATTGATTTGGGCCGCCTGCACCGCGGCGCGGTCGGTCTCGACGATACCGCTCTGGGCCGCGACATTGGCTTGCTGGGTGGCGAGTTGCTGCGCCGAAATGGCATTCTGTGCCGCCAGCGCCTGGTAGCGGGTAAGGTCGAGCTTCGCGTTGGCCAGGGTGGCGGCATCGCGCGCCAGCTGGCCGCGGGCCTGCGCCAGCGCCGCCTCATAGGGGCGCGGGTCGATCTGGGCCAGCAGCTGACCTTGGCGAACGGGCGCGCCGATATCGACGAACCATTTCTGGATGGTTCCGGAGACCTGGGCGTTGATGGTGGCGGTGGTGAAAGCCTGGATGTCGCCGGGCAGCGTGAAGTCGCCGCCGGTGGCGCCCTTCAGGGTGATCAGGTGCACGGCGGGCACAGCCTGTTCCTCGGTCCATTTCTTGGTGTCGCGGCTGTCGACGAAGCGGGTGGCGAGGCCGATGGCAGCCACCGCCACGGCGACGCCGACCAGCAGCAGGCCGATCAGCCGCAGCCGCTTCGGCTTGTGATAGGCGAGGATGTCCTGATTGTCAGGCATAGGCGTCTCCGGTTGCGGCAGTGGCGCGGGCGGCGGCTTTCGCCTGCGCGCGGCCATGCAGGATGCTGAACACCACCGGCACGAACATCAGGGTGGCGATGGTTGCGAAGATCAGACCGCCGACGACGGCGCGGCCCAGGGGCGCGTTCTGCTCGCCGCCTTCGCCCAGGCCCAGCGCCATGGGCGCCATGCCGATGACCATGGCCAGGGCCGTCATCAGCACTGGACGGAAGCGGGTCACGCCGGCCTCGACAGCGGCGCGGATGGGATCGCCGGTTGCGGCCAGGCGCTCGCGGGCGAAGCTCACCACCAGGATGGAGTTTGCCGTCGCCACGCCCATGCACATGATGGCGCCGGTCAGGGCCGGTACCGACAGGGTGGTGTGGGTGGCGAACAGCATCCAGACGATGCCGGCCAGCGCCGCGGGCAGGGCCGTGATGATGACAAACGGATCGAGCCAGGACTGGAAGTTGACCACGATCAGCAGGTAGATCAGCACGATCGACAGGGCGATGCCGATGAACAGGCCGTTGAAGGCGGTGTTCATGGTCGCCACCTGGCCCCGCAGGGCGATGGTCGAGCCGCGCGGCAAGTCCTTCTTGTTCTTGGCGATCAGCTTTTCCAGGTCGGCGGCGACGGCGCCCAGGTCGCGGTCCTGGGTGGTGGCATAGAGGTCGACCGCGTTCAGCACGTTATAATGTGTCACCACGGCCGGCTGCTGGGTGCGCACGAAACTGCCCAGGGCGCCCAGAACCTGGCTCTGGCCGTTGGCGCCGGTGACGGGTAGCGACAGCAGCGATTCCAGCGAGTTCATCCGGTATTCCGGGGTCTGCGAGACGATGGCGTAGGACACGCCGGTGCGCGGATCGATCCAGAAATTCGGCGCCGATTGCGACGTGCCGGCCAGCGCCGTGCCCACCGCGTTGGTGACGTCGCGTTCGGTCAGGCCGTATTGGGCGATGCGGGCGCGGTCAGCCGTGAAGTCGAGCTGCGGATTGTTGTTGGACTGCTGCAGGCGCGCGTCGGCGATGCCGTTGATCTGGCGCATCTGGCGCAGCAGCGACAAGGCGTATTTCTCGGTGGCCTCGCGGTTGGATCCGGTGATCTGCAGGTCGATCGCCGCCGGCGAGCCGAAATTCAGAATCTGGCTGACAATGTCGGCCGGCGGGAACGAGAAGGTGGTGCCGGGAAAATCCGCCGCCAGCTTTGCCCGCAGGGTGCGGACATAGTCCGGCGTCGGGCCATGACCCTCGTTCAGGCTGATGAAGATATCGCCATCCTGGCCACCGATGGTGCCGGAATTGTTGTAGATCATGTTGATGGCGCTTTGCGGCATGCCCATATTGTCGACGATGGCGTTCAGTTCCTTGGGCGGGATGACGCTGCGGATATCCGCTTCGATGCGGGCGAAGAGCTGGGTGGTGTTCTCAATGCGGGTGCCGACCGGCGGGCGCACATGCAGGGTAATCTGTCCGGCATCAACACTGGGAAAGAAGTCCGAGCCCAGGAACGGCACCAGGGCGAAGGACAGCAGCGTCACGGCGATGAAGCCGAACACGAACAGGCGGCGGCGCGTCATCGCCAGCGCCAGCAGGTTGCGGTAGCCCTCGCGGAAATTGGCGAAGGAATTCTCGAAGCGGACCTGCATCCGCTTCAGCTTGTTGCCCTGCTTCAGTTCGTGATGCGCCTCGTCATGGGGCTTGAGCAGGTACATCGCCATGGTCGGCACCAGGGTGCGCGACAGGATGAAGGAACCGATCAGGGCGTAGACCACCGCGGCGGCCATCGGCACGAAGAGATAGCCGGAAACGCCCGGCAGGGAGAACATCGGCACGAAGACGATACAGATGCAGAGTAGCGAGACGAAAGCCGGCTGCACGATCTGCCGGGCACCGTCCATGATCGATTCATTGACGCCCTTGCCGTGTTCCAGGTGCCAGTTGATGTTCTCGATGGTGACGGTGGCGTCGTCTACCAGGATGCCCACCGCCAGCGCCAACCCGCCCAGGGTCATGATGTTCAGCGTCTCGCCGGTCGCCCACAGTGCGATCAGCGCCGACAGCACTGCCAGCGGGATGGAAATGGCGATGATGACGGTGGAACGCCAGCTGCCCAGGAAGAGCAGGATCATCAGGCTGGTCAGCGCCGCCGCGATGGTGCCCTCGCGCACCACGCCCTCGATCGCCGCCTTGACGAAGACCGACTGGTCGGTGAGGGCGTCAATCCGGTAGGAATCCGGCAGCTGGGACTTTATCTGGGGCAGCTTGTCATAGACGCCCTGCACCACATCCAGGGTGGAGGCCGAACCGTTCTTCATGATGGTGGACAGCACGGCGCGGGCGCCATCGACATGCACCACATTGGTCTGGGCGGGAAAGCCGTCGCGTACATGGCCGACATCGCGCATGAACAGGGTGGCGCCGTTCGCCGTCTTCACCGGCAGGTCGTTGAGGTCGGCGATGGTCGGGGCGGCGTTGTTGAGCTTCACCGTGTAGACGAAGCTGCCGATCTTGGATGTGCCCACCGGCGTGATCTGGTTCTGGGCCGCCAGGGCGTTCTGCACATCGGTGGCGGAAAGTCCGTAGGTCTGCATCGCCTGCGGATCGAGATCGACCATGATCTGGCGCTGGCGGCCGCCAAAGGGATAGGGAATGGCGGCGCCGCGCACGGTGGTGAGCTGCGGGCGCAGGAAGTTCTGCGTCAGGTCCAGCACCTGCTGCTCCGACAGGGAGCGACTAGAGCTGGCGAGCTGCAGCACCGGCACGGTCGAAGCGTTGTAGTTGAGGACCAGCGGCGGCGTCGTGCCCGCCGGCATCTGGCGGATGGCGGGCTGTGAGACGGCGGAAACCTGCGCCGTGGCGGTACGGATATCGACGGTGGGCTGGAAGAAGATCTTGATGATCCCCATGCCGTACATCGAGGTGCTTTCGGTATGCTCGATGTCGTTGACGGTGGTGGTGAGGATGCGCTCGAACGGCGCCATGATGCGGTTGGACATCTCGCTGGGCGAGAGGCCGGCATAGTTGAAGGCGACGCCGATCACCGGCACGCCGATATTGGGGAAGATGTCCACCGCCATGCGGCTGGCCGCCAGGGGGCCGAAGATCAGGATCAGCAGCGCCATGACGATGAAGGTAAGCGGGCGCTTCAGCGCCACCTCGACGATCCACGTCATGGGCACCGCAGCTTCGCGGCAGAACGCATGGGCAAGGACATGAAAAACTCGCTAGGGCAGGGCTGCCGCGCGTCCCCGCCGCGCGGCCGACCTTCGGATTTATGATCGTGGCTTATCATAAGCACAATAAGCTAAATCCGCGCAGCTGCTTTGCACCGCCAGGCGCATGTTTTCGTCGAAACCTTTAAACCGCGGTAACGGGGGCGGGGCCGCCCGCCCGGTCTCAATGGTTGTCGCGCGGCAGGCCTTTGGTCTGGGCGATCCGCTGGTACTTGACCGCCGGTTCCAGCGTCATGCCGGTTTCCATCTGGCCGACGATGCCGCGCTGAATCTCCTGCCAGGGGGTCTGGCTTTCGGGATGCCGGTAGCCGCCCGCCGCTTCGAGTTCCTTGCGCCGCTTGGCCAGCTCCTCGTCGGAGATCAGGGCGTCGCAGGTGCCCTTGTTGAGGTCGATGCGGATGCGGTCGCCGGTCTTGAGCAAGCCCAAGCCGCCACCCACTGCCGCTTCCGGCGAGGCGTTCAGGATCGAGGGCGAACCGGAGGTGCCGGACTGGCGGCCGTCGCCGATGCAGGGCAGGGCGCGAATGCCCTGCTCGATCAGGCCCACCGGCGCGCGCATGTTCACCACTTCGGCCGCGCCGGGATAACCAACCGGCCCGGCGCCGCGCATGATCAGCATGGTGCGGTCGGTGATGCCCGTCTTGGGGTCGTCGATGCGGTGGTGATAATCCTCCGGACCGTCGAACACGACGACCGGGCCTTCAAAGGCATTGGGATCGTTGGGGTCCGACAGATAGCGGTCGCGGAATTCCTTGTCGATCACCGACAGCTTCATGATGGCGCTGGTGAAGAGGTTGCCGCGCAGCACCGAGAAGCCGGCGCCGGCCTTGATCGGCGCCTCGAAGGTCTTGATGACCTTGTCGTCCTCGATGGTGGCGTCCTTGCAATTCTCGCCGATGCTCTTGCCGTTGGCGGTGATGGCGCCTTCGTGAATCAGCTTGTGGTTCATCAGCTGCTTCACCACGGCGGGTACGCCGCCGGCATGATAGAAATCCTCGCCCAGATATTCGCCCGCCGGCATCATGTTCACCAGCAGCGGAATCTCGCGGCCATACTCTTCCCATTCGTCGATCTTGAGGTCGACGCCGACATGACGGGCGATGGAATTGAGATGGATCGGCGCGTTGGTCGAACCGCCGATGGCGCTGTTGACGCGGATGGCGTTGATGAAGGCGTCCTTGGTCATGATGTCTGACGGCTTGCGGTCGGCCTTCACCATTTCCACGATCGCCAAGCCGGTGCGATAGGCCGCTTCGTTGCGGTCGCGATACGGCGCGGGAATCGCCGCCGAGCCCGGCAGCGACATGCCCAGCGCCTCGGTCAGCGAGTTCATGGTGCTGGCGGTGCCCATGGTATTGCAGAAGCCCACCGACGGCGCCGACGAGGCGACCAGTTTGATGAAGCCCTTATAGTCGATCTTGCCTTGCGCCAGCAGTTCGCGCGCGATCCAGACGATGGTGCCCGAGCCGGTGCGCTGTCCCTTGTACCAGCCATTCAGCATGGGGCCGACCGACAGCGCGATCGACGGGATGTTCACCGTCGCGGCCGCCATCAGGGCGGCGGGGGTGGTCTTGTCGCAGCCGATGGTCAGGACGCAGCCGTCCAGCGGATAGCCGTACATCAGCTCGACCAGGCCGAGATAAGTGAGATTGCGGTCCAGGCCCGCGGTCGGGCGCTTGCCGGTTTCCTGGATGGGATGGCAATGAAATTCCATCGCGATGCCGCCGGCTTCGCGGATGCCTTCGCGCACGCGCTCGGCCAGGACGATGTGGTGGCGGTTGCAGGGCGACAGGTCGCCGCCGCTCTGGGCGATGCCGATGATCGGCTTGCCCGACTGCAGCTCTTCCAGCGACAGGCCGAAATTCATGTAGCGCTCCAGATAGAGCGCGGTCATGTCGGCATTCTCGGGATTGTCGAACCAGGCGCGGGAACGCAGCTTGGGGGTCTTGTTGTTGCTCGTCATGGCAGGTCCTTCCCGGAACGCCGGAATGATCGGAATGGCGGTGCCGCTGGCCCGCCGCGGCAGACACTTAGCTGGACGCGCCGGGAAATTCCATCCCCAGATTTTTCAAGGGGTTGTTCCTGCCCGTCTCCCCCTGCGGCGTCTCTTCCGGCCGCTGCGGCAGCTTTGAAAGCGGGTGCGGGCGCGATATAGCCAATGCCCATAAAAAGTCGAACCTGGGAGCGAGAGATGCGGAAGTTGGTGGCGGCGGGCCTGCTGGGCGCCGCAAGTCTTATGGGTATCGCGGCGGCGTCGGGGGCGGGGCCGGATGTGAACTGGCTGTATAATGGCGGCCCCAATGGCGATCATTATGCGCCGTTGAGCCAGATCACCCCGGCCAATGTCGGGCGCCTGAAGGAAGTCTGGCGTTATGCCCTGCCGGCGGGGGGCTTGCAGGCCCAGCCGATGATGATCGGGCGCACGCTCTATGCCGTCACCACCCAGCGCGCCCTGGCGGCGGTGGACGCCGCGACGGGGGCGCAGAAATGGCTGTTCGATCCCAAGCTGCCGGGGCTGCAGCCGATCCGTGGCCTGACCAGCTGGTCGGACAATGGCAAGTTGCGCATCGTCTTCGGCAACCAGAATTTTCTCTATCTGATTGATGCCGAGACCGGCCAGCCGGTGCCCAGCTTCGGCGACAATGGCCGCATCGATGCGCGCGCCAATCTGCGCGGGGCGGCGGAAAACAACGCCATCTACCTGACTTCGCCGGTCTCGGTCTACAAAGACCTGCTGATCGTCAATGGCCGCCTTGCCGAGACCACCCCCGCCTCGCCGGGCGATGTCCGCGCCTTCGACGCCCATACCGGCAAGCTGGTCTGGACCTTCCATACCATCCCGCATCCCGGCGAAGTGGGCGCCGAGACCTGGCCCGCCAACGCGTCGGAAAACCAGGGCGGCGCCAATGCCTGGTCCGGCTCCACCGTCGATGTGGCGCGCGGCATTGTCTTCGTCAACACCGGCTCGGCCGCCGACGATTTCTATGGCGCCAACCGTCCGGGCGACAACCGCTTCGCAAACGCCACCATTGCGCTGGACGCCAATACCGGCAAGCGCATCTGGGATTTCCAGCAGGTTCATCACGACGTCTGGGATTCGGATTCGACCTCGCCGCCGATCCTGATGCAGATCATGCGCAATGGCCGCAAGCAGGACGTTGCCGTCGCGACCAACAAGCAGAGCTTCATCTATGTCTTCGACCGCACCACCGGCGCGCCGGTGTATCCGATCGAGGAGAAGCCCTTCCCCAAGAGCAATGTGCCGGGCGAAGTGACCTCGCCGACCCAGCCGGTGCCGGTGCTGCCCAAGCCGCTGTCGCGCCGCGCCATCACGGTGAACGACCTCAACAACACCACGCCGGAAATCAATGCCGAGGCGCGGGCGGAATTTGCCAAGCTTTGCACCGGCGAATTCCAGCCCATCTGCCTGAACCAGGACACACTGGTCACACCTGGCTTTGGCGGCGGCAATGAATGGGGCGGCATGGCGGCCGACCGCAATGGCACCATCTATGCCGCGGTCTCCAACACCTCCTCCATGACAAGGCTGCAGCCGAACCCAAGGCTGGTGCCGGGTTACAAGGATCCGTTCCCCGCCGACCAGAATGGCTATCCCAACACCGCCTATGCCTTCACCGGCTATGGCGGCTGGCGTTTGAAGAGCGGGGCGAATCCGTTCAGCGAGCCCGTGGCGACGCTGAACGCGGTGGACCTCAACACGGGGCAGTATCGCTGGACCATTCCCTTCAACCTGGCCTCCAATGGCGGCCCGGCGGTGACGCAAAGCGGCCTGCTGTTCATCGGCGCCAGCGGCAGCCTCCAGGCCTTCGACACCAGGGACGGCAAGTTGCTGTTCGAGAGCAAGCTGCCGGCCACCGCCGGCCTGACACCCGCAATCTACATGGTGGACGGAAAGGAATATGTCGTGCTGGCTTCGGCCGGTCGCGGCACGTCCGCCTATGTCGCCTACGCCCTGCCGGACTGAACGACGGATTTAGGGTTAAGACCGCCGGAAGGCGCGGAACCTGCTCCATCAGGTTTGCGCCTTTGGCGCATTAGGCCGGTTTTGCGCGGTTTTCTGGCCGCTGGGGCGAACTTCATTGTATTTTCAGGCGGGATCGATTACGGTCCGCGCCTCGTGGTTCTTGCGTCCGTCAGACGAAGCGCTTTCCGTCTATCCAGGCCGCACCCGCGGTTCGGACGCACCGAAAAAACTTCCTGCCAATGTCCCAGTTTCCACGGCCGTCCACGCATACCGCGTGGGCGTAATCCCATGGTTCAAAGGAAATCAATATGACCATCGGTACCGTGAAGTTCTTCAATGCCGCCAAGGGTTTCGGATTCATCTCGCCGCAGGATGGCGGCAAGGATGTGTTCGTCCATATCTCGGCGGTGGAAGCCGCTGGCCTGCGCACCCTCAATGAGGGCCAGAAGGTCAATTTCGACATCCAGCCGGATGCGCGCGGCTCCAAGGCCGCCAACCTGTCGGCTGCCTGATCAAGTCGGGGCGGCGTAAAAGCCGCCCCTTCTTTTCTGTCCTCACGGCCAACGGGAGGCAAACATGACTTCAACCAAACAGCGCAGCGCCGCACGCAGTCCCAGTGCGCTCTCTGACGCCTGGGACCGGCGGACATCGCTGGTCAAGCAGGAACTCGCTGCGGCCAATGCCGCCAGCGACGCCAAGACCGCCCGCCTGAAGGCGTTGCGTCTTGAGAAGGAGCGCGTGGACGCGCAAGCCGCCGCGCAATCTCCGGAAACAGCTTCGCCCGGCCGCAAGCGCGTCAAGCGCATCGTGGTCTGACGGCGGAAATTTCTTCAGGGTTCAGGATCAGGCAGCCAATCAGGCAGAAGGCTTGCGCACGCGCTTGACTGGTGCGGATGGCGGCGGTTCGGCCGCTTCCTTTTCCAGCCGCAACGCCTTCAGGCGCGCAGTCTTGGCATCGACCGCGGCGCGATCCTTCTCGATCATTTCCTTGACCAGCTTGTCGCGGGATTCCGACGCCGACTGGCTCATCTGGGCGCGATTGAGGGGCTTGGTCGGTTGAATTGCCATTGCGCAAGCTAGCATGCGGGCGGCATTTAACCTAATGACAGGCGGCACGCAGGCTGGATGCTTTTCAGGGGTGATGATGATAAGATACCCTCATGTAAAGCAACGCACTGCCGGCGTCCGCGCATGGGCGCGCAAGAGTTTCGACTACGCAATTTTCGGCCATCTACTGGGATCTCATGGAAAGCAATGTTTGGTATTCTGAAGCGACTCTGACGCTGGGCACGAGCCGCCTGCGGGCGGGCACGCTGATCCAGTGCGCGCGGCGCTGGGAAAATCTCGGGCAGGAAGACAAGTTGTGCGCCTCTATTCGTCTGGCCGCGCCGCTCGATGGCGTCAGCCTGCTGCAGGGCGAAGAAATCGCCACGCTCGCATCGCGTCCCGGATACAGGTTCGCCTGACGGCTTCAGCCGTTGCCGTCCACGGCAAAGGCTTGCGGTGCCATCCCGGCGCGCGAAAATTCCGCCATCCGTTCATAGGCCGCTTCCAGGGCGCGGGCGAGGCCGGTGGCGTCAAACAGCGGAAAGCTTTCACGCCCCGCATCCAGCTTTTCGCGGTACGCCGCCAGCAGCGCCGGATCGCCCGCCAGCTTCAGCGCCAGTGCCTTGTATTCGGGTAGCGACGCCACGGCGAGTTCGGGGATGCCCACCGCCGTCAACGCGCTGGCGGAAACCCGGCTGGCGAAGCCCGTGCCGGCACAGCTGACCAAAGGCAGGCCCGCCCATAGCGACTCGATGGCGGTGGAATGGCCCGCGAAGGGCGCAGTGTCGAGGAACAGGTCGGCCAGGCGGTGGCGGGCGATATGGTCGGCGTCGCCGGCCCGCGCCGCGAAGACCAGGCGGGCCGCGTCGATACCCTGCCGCGACGCTTCCTGCCGCAGGTTGCGCACGGCCTCGTCATTGTCATGGCGCAGCCACAACACGCTGCCGGGCACCGCCCGCAGCAGCTCCAGCCAGACGCCCAGCATGGCCGGGGTGATTTTCCAGACGCTGTTGAAGGCGCAGAAGACGAAGGCGTCCTGCGGCAGCCCTGCCGCCGCCCGCGTCACCACGCCCACCGAAGGGCGGCGGGTCGGATCGACCGGCATGTAGCAATGGGGCAGGCGCACGATCTTCTCGGTGAAATCGCCATCGCGCCCGGGCGGAATGACGATGGCGTCGGCGATCATGTAGTCCACCAGGCCGCCACCAATGGTGCCGGGATAGCCCTGGTAATTGACCTGGATGGGAACGGCGTGGCGCGCCAGCACACCTGGCCGCGCCCCGGTGGTGTGGCCGTTAAGATCGACCAGGATGTCGATCCCGGCATCCGCCAGCCGTCGCGCCACTTCGCCATCGCTCTGCTCACGCACATCGATGAAATGTTCGAAACCGCTCTCCAGCCGTTTGCGCATCGCGCTGGCATCGTCGGGGCCCGTGGAAAAGGCGAAGAATTCGAAGCGATTCCGGTCGTGCGCCGTCAGCACGGCGGCATTGGACGTCGCCACCGTGTGATCGCGCAGATCGTGGGACAGATAGGCGATTTTCAGCCGCCCCGCCGCGGCCACGCGCCGCGGCGGCGGGACGGGCACATCCGCGCCGACCTGGCTGCGCACATAGGTCGTGGCAACCGTCCGCTGCAGCGCCGGATCGTCGGAGCAGAACAGCAGGTTGAACGGCGTCAGCGGACGGGCGGCGCGGATATGCGCCGGCAGATGGGCTTCGAGCTTTTCGCGCTGTGCGAAGTCGCAGGTGCGAAGAGATGTGTCGAGCAAGCCGTCGAAAGCGAAAGGATAGCCCGGATGCTCCGCGAAGAGGCGCTGCATCTCGGCATGGGATTGCGCCACACGCTTGAGGGCGAGCAGCGTGTTGGCACGATTGAAGCGCAGGGCGGCAAGGCTGGGATCGAGACCAAGGGCGCGGTCATAATCGGCCAGCGCCTCTTCGGGACGGCCCGCCAGCGCCAGCAGCAAGCCGCGCTGGTTCAGGGCGTGGCAATTATCGGGATCGATGGCCAGCGCCTGGCTGTAGCTTGCCATCGCTTCGGCATGACGCCCCAGCTTTTCCAGCGTTGTGCCCCGGTTGACCAGCGCCAGCGGCAGGCGGGGCCGCAGCCGCAGCACGGCATCGAAATCGGCCAGCGCCGCTTCGGGGCGCTCCAGCGCCAGCAGCGCCAGGCCGCGATTGATCAGCGTACCGGGATAGCCCGGTTTGAGGGTCAGCGAACGGTCCAGCGCGGCCAGGGCCTCGGCGGCGCGGCCCAGCGTCAGCAAGGCGTTGGCGCGTTCATTCTGGATTT
>Ga0316232_1001064_pt1 | contig 36122 bp, 26 predicted proteins | sample TBHtaG_FD_206006 | JGI IMG/M metagenome (GOLD analysis project Ga0316232, IMG submission 206006) | Freshwater microbial communities from Trout Bog Lake, Wisconsin, USA - TBH18025_13 | ecosystem: Environmental > Aquatic > Freshwater > Lake > Hypolimnion/Profundal zone | place: USA: Wisconsin... | reverse complement strand
GGTCTCCCTGCCCCATGTGCAGCACCCCTAGCTGGTAGCAGGACTCGATATCCATATGTTCAGCTTGTTTGTTCACTTATCAATAACTCCAAAGCGTTCCTGACCCGTGTGATCACACCGGCCCAGTCACCTGGCCGCTCCTGTCGGAACAGCCGCATAGTTGGATACCAGGGGGAATCGTCGCGCTCGATAAGCCAGCGCCAGTCTGGCACAAAAGCCAACAATAACCAAGTCGGCTTGCCCAGAGCACCGGCTAGATGTGCCACGGAAGTATCAATGCTGATGACTAAGTCGAGGTTGGCGATTACAGCGGCAATGTCAGGAAGTTGGGGAACTTCCAGTCGGTCGGCAAGGTCTGTGATCCTCATGCCAGCAGGCGGAGATTTGGCCTCTTCAGCTGCAGACCCAACTTGAAGACTGTAAAAACTAACTCCGCCAAGTCCAGTAATCGGCGAGAATGCCGCCAAGGAAATGGAACGATCTTGGTCCATCAAATGTTGTGGGCTACCACGCCAGACTAGCCCAACTCGGCACGCCGAATCACCTGCCAGTAGTCGTTGCCACAATGCCACCCTTGACGGATCCGGAATGAGATAGGGAACGCGGGTCGGTATGGTATCGAGGGTTGTATGAAAGATATGTGGGAGACTAAGCGATTGAATGTACACATCGGTCACCGGTGGTGTTTCCGACTTCGGGACTACTTGTGCCATGCCGGCAAAAGATCTTGTAAACAGTGAGATAAGCGGATTGTCAACTTCAAGGGTGATCTTCCCGCCATACTCGGCAACGAGAGGAAGGTAGCGCGAGAACTGAATTGAGTCACCTAATCCCTGTTCACCGTACACGAGAATGCTCCTGCCCCTCAGCGGTGAGCCATCCCAGCGTGGCTGGAGATATGTGCGCCGATCAATCTGCAACGTTTCCATACCGAGTCGGGCTTCCAAATTTGCAAAGCCAGCAAGATAATCACCGCGGCGCAGTTGCAGGTAACCCATGTTATAGACCGCTTCCGTACTGTCGGGCTGGATAGTGAGGATCTTCAGGCAACAGTCGAAAGCCTCAGTCGTTTTTTCCTGCGGGATCAGGGTTGCCCCGAGTTCAAGCAGGATATCAACCGAGTCAGGTGCGAGTTCATGCGCCTTCCTCAAGTATTTCTCCGCCTCACCAAAGGCCTTTCGCCCCCGGCAGAGGCGCCCTAACCACAGCCAGGCGTCGGGACTGCCCGGTTTCAGCTCGATTACTTTGTGAAAACACCTCTCTGCTTCGCTCTGATTTTCCTTGTGCAGGTATGCGCGGCCCAGGTTGAACCAGATCGCCGGATTGTCCGGCAGCTGCTCCAGGAGCTGGCGAAACCGTAAGATGGCGCCGTCACATTCCTTGTGTTCCAAATGTGCCATGGCTGCCTGAAATATGGATTCAGGCGTCTCGTTCGGCACATGGGGGGTGCCGGTTCCAGCTGCCAGCCATTCCCGGAGCGCCCGGACCACCCTATCTATAACTGTCGACCAATCACCTGCTTGCTCCTGGCGAAACAGGCGCATGGTCGGATACCACGGCGAGTCGTCCCGCCCCTCCAGCCAGCGCCAGTCAGCCAGTTTAGGAAGCAGCACCCAGGCAGGCTTTCCGAGTGCCCCTGCCAGGTGGGCCACGGCAGTATCGATGGTGACGACGAGATCGATGTTGGCGATCAAGGCGGCGGTATCGGCAAAATTTTCGATGCTGCTGGTCAGGTCGATCACCTGTACGGCTAACTCCGGCGGGAGCGGCAACCGGTCGCGTTCCCCGATTTGCAGCGAGTAGAAGCGGATTCCGTTGACCGCAAGCAGGGGAGCCAGATATTCGGGGGGACAGGAGCGGTTGGGATAGGGGCGCTCCTTGCCGGCCCAGGCCAGTCCGACGCGTAAGATACCAGACCCGGCTCCTGTTTGCTTGCGCCAAGCTGCAACAAACGTCTCGGGAGGGGTAATATAAGGCACGGACGCTGGGACGGTCTCCAAGGTGGTTTCGAAGATGTGCGGAAGGCTGAGGAGCGGGATGTGAAAATCCGTGGCAGGAGGAGTGACCGATTTCGCCACGATCCTCTCGGCCCCCTTGATGGATGCCAGAAGGGAAACGAGAGGCCGTTGAACCTCGAGGATCACCTTTGCGCCCTGTCCAGCCAGCAGGGGGACATAGCGGCTGAACTGGAGAGCGTCGCCGAGCCCCTGTTCGCAATACACGAGAATGCTGCGGCCCTGGAGAAGAGAACCGTCCCAGCGGGGTTGGGAGTAAACCCGCTGATCAACAGACTTCATTGCAGCAAAGCGCGCCTCGTAATCGGTGAAACCGGCTCTGAAATCCCCGGCCCGGAGTAGATACGCAGCACGATTATAGCGCGCCTCCGCACATGCCGGGAATGCCGCAAGTATCGACTCGTAACAACGGCGCGCCTCCTGCGACCTCCCCTGCTCGCCCAGCACGTAACCGAGGTTCAACATCGCTTCACGAGAGTGAGGCGCTAAGGCAACCACCCTGCTGAAACATCCTTCGGCGGCGGGATAATCACCCTCACCTATATACGATACCCCACGATTAAACCAAGCCTCCGGAGTGTCCGGGTATGAAGCCGGTCCTTCCCTCCGTTGTTCAAGATGCCCCATGTTCGTATCCATTCAGTGCAAACCGGCTATCTTATTTAAACGCTGCTTGTAATGCTGCGTTGATACATATGTTTCAAGATCTTCCAGTTCGATATATTTTTTCGTCATTTCATCTAAAATTAAATTATACAATTCTATATTATTATCATCAGTGTTTTTATCGTAATTAATGAAATTATGGTATGTCAAGTAAGCTACTCTGGCAGAACAGTAACTGTAACGTGTTTCTTCATCAGGGTTATTGCTGTCATATTTCAAGACATTGTTCAATGTTATTGCCGGACGGTATTTGTCGTTTATTTTGAGGCTTTCGGCCAAGTTAAGTTGTGCATTCTTCGCGTCATTGGCGGCATAATAAGCAAGCGCCATGACGTAATACAACTCGTTATTGGATCCATTAAACCACAATGCCTGCTTGCAACCATGGATTGTTTCTTCATAATTGCCTTTTTCATACTCAGCCAACGCCCTCAGTTTCAGTTTCTCACTATTTATTCGACCAATCGACGGCGATAAATCTTCAGATGCAAGTTCGGTGCCCATGGGGAGTGATGCTATGCGGATGTCCGTTTTCGCAGATTGCCGGTGTTTCCTCTTCTTTTCCACCGCCGACTGGAGAATACGCAGCGGCTGGCTCACCATCCTGTCAGATAATGCGGTATCCTGCCACGCAATGATCTCTTGTTGCAGCCCTGCTGAGCCACGCACTAGTGACAACTTCCACTCCAGCTCGGATAGGTCCCAACAAAGGCATACAGGATGGCATATCGCCCGATGGTAGGGGAGCTTCGGCGAACCAAAGCAAATAAGCCCGAGTGAAGCCGCATCGCACAACCCCTGACCAGCTCCGCAGGCAATCAGATTCACATAGTAGCCGCACGCCGACATATCCTGCATGTACTCGTACGGGTCACCCCAGCGGGTCATATCTTCAAAATTCAGATACCGGAAAACAATACGCACCCCAAACCTTTGCTCAAGGGACAACACGGTAGTGTCAAAACCGCCCCGATCAGCCGCCTCGTTACCATGGGTAAGCATCATAATGAAGCGTTTGTCGAACCACACGGCATCCTTTTTCTGACCATTGCAGGCATTTCGGACATGGTAAGGACTGCGTGGATAGGGGAACGCCACCGGCTGCGGCAGGTCGTAGATCCAGGCAGGCGCCCGCAGCATATGGTCCAGGAACAGATCGTAACCTGGCAGCGGGCTTTTCAGCGATCTCGCATATTCAGCATGGTGGTGTTCATTTTGGAAGTATGCATAAAGGGTTTTGCCGTTTCCGGCAGGACGGAGGATCGGGTCAAGCGATATGACCACATCATAGTTTTCAAAGGGTACCTCGCCAATATGACGTACCTTCTCAACATTATCGTCAAAAGCCTGTTGATGGTAATCTATCTTTTGCCGCACATTTTTCGAGTCATGACAAAAAGGTACGACATACCAATCCGCCTGGAACAGATGGGTCATCTCAAGATAGCAATATTTGGACGGCCATTTCTGTAACACATTCCACGGCTTGGCAACGTCATACCTCTCGCAGCGCCAGGGGCCAAACACATCATAGGCTTGTTTTACTATGGCAACATTCAGCCCATCCGCCTCTGGGCAATTTGTAAAATACCGCCTTCCTGCATGTACCTTTCGATTTGGATGCCTGAAGAGCATTTCCTCAGTTCCGACCCAGTGGCCATGGTATCCCAGTAGTTCCAGATAGTCGGTTAGGTTATTGATATACAACCCGAACTGGATAAGATGAGCGCTATTAACGTTGAGCAGTAGGTCTGGCTTGAATTTGTTGATGGTTTCAGCGGCCCCGATCAATATGAATAATTCGCAACCCTCAGTATCGATAGTGATGATATCGACCGAATCGACGGCACTGGAACTCATAACATCATCCAGTCTCACGACATCGACATATTGTTCTTTATACTCCCCAAAATTCGGCTGCCCTATGCAGGACAGTCCCGATTCTTTATCCTTATGTGGCGATTTCAGTATCCTTCTGCCGGGGTAGTTCGAAAGGGCTTTCTTATGTACGGCAAATCTGTTTGCCATGCCGTTGAGGGCAAGATTCGTCCTGAGAATGTCGCACACCGCCGAATGCGGCTCGAAGGAGCAGCCACGCATACCCCCTTGAAGGGCGCCGACGAGAGAAAGCGTCCCCACATGCGCCCCGACATCAATGACGAAAGGTTGCCCATATTCGCTGCACAGGTCATGGAACACCCTGACCAGAGACGCCTCCTCTGCCCCCAGAGACGCCATGCCGGAAGCCGTTGTATTCCATGAACTGGAGTTATGTACGGTTGCGGGATGGAGTTCTATCGTACTGCTTCCGATCAGCCTTCCCACCAGTCGCTGTCCGCCTTCACCACCTGTTGTCATCTACGTTTCTCCAAACCTCGCATATCAACCCTTCCATTTTTACTGGGATTCGTACGTCGGAACAGGGTACTATGTTGATATTTTTAAACACTTGATATTATAAATGATAATCACCGTTAGAGTTATTTTAGGAGCAAAAGTCTGGCTTTTAAACTTGCAATAGAAAAAATGAACAGAATAAATATTCTATTGAAAGTTTAGCGATTCTGAACGTCCTCTCTTTTTTGGGATACATTCAACAGAAAACATTCAATTGAATTATCTTTCTGTTGAATGTCATGCTTATCTCGCGAACAGAGAACCACGAAATGAAGAGGTTAGGATGCCCCGGATTACGTTGAAACATTCAATGAGAAGAAATTACTGTTTAAAGTCAGTGCATTGGATCTACAGGGCGAGACGCTTGCCGCACTAGAAAATGACACTCACACGAGAGACTGTTCTAAATCTGCCGTTAAACAGGTGCTCCCAACCATGACCGAGCACATAAACTTCGTTGGAAAGTATGATCTCGATTTGCTAGAAAACTACAGTTTTAAATTCATGCGGGTGGTATGGCAACTCTGATTCAGAACATTCAATAGAATAAATATTCTCTTCAATGTTTTCTATTGTATGTTTTCGAAGCTGACGTCTACGCCAAAAATTGCTCCAATAACCCATTATTCAAATAATATCATAGAGTTGAAAGTGTCAACATAAGGGCCTCTTCCGATGTACGAAACCTACTGGCTATGCCACCGTTTTTTATAATCCTCGATGAATCTTCGGAGGGCCTCTCCGTTTTCGGGTACGCCGTTTATTCCGGCGATCTCGATCTGCATCTGCAGCCACCCTCTCCCGGCATCGAAACTCAACAGGGTTTCGAGGGCATCAAGCATCCTCCGCTGATCCTTCGCCTCGACGAACATGCTGTAAAAACCCTGCGCCAAGCAGACGTCTTCAGAGCTGATATGTCGGTCAAGATGGTTCGACATCCATACCGAAATATCCTCAACAGATCCTCCGATGGTATAAAAATGGAGGGGGAACAACGGTGGTGGCGAATCGAAAGCGTCTGGAGAAACGACCCCGCTCCTGACATATGTATTTGGGGGGGTCATTGCGCAGGAAAAAAGGTCCTTGATCATCACGTCAAAAGTAGTGCTGTGGCATCCGACAAAGATGGCAGGCCGCAACGACCCCTTATTGTTTGCCAACTCTTTTCCATGACGTGCCAGCAGAATGATCACCTCCGACATCTCACGCGCAAACTGCACAACCTCCGGACACTTATTCGAGATTGGCAAGCCGATTTGATTGCGCTTGGATGGTAAATGTTTCATCGAAAGATCCACAAGGTATGACCCTGCTTCCTCGTAGATCTGATCACGGTTTGCCGGGTTGCATCCTGTCAGTGGCGGTCCCTGTTGCAGGAGATCGGCACAATACAGAATCTGCCCGGTATGCCCAAGCAGCCGTCTCAGTTCGGACAGTAAGGTCAGCATCTGGGCATTACCCCCGAAATACCCAAATTGCTGGCCTGGTGAAAAGTTAGCTATTATATCGGCAATATACGGAAATGCATGAAGGTTGTCGTAATGGAGCCCAACATCAAAATTATTCAGCATCGAGAGGCCGGTAATCGGCCTGTTCATGCCAGGCAGCATCACCTCGAGAGCGACCTGGATGCGTGACATATGGTGTTCATCCAGGAGTATCTCTTCAATCTCTTCGTCGGGCATTCCCCAGGTCAATGCCTGTTCGGGCACGAATGGGGTCGTAACATTGACAAAAAAATCGGCAAGGCTGTTTTCCGTAGATTTGCCGGCAACGTGGTAAACGGTTTGGATGCGGGTGTGGTCGCAATGAAATGCGTGAAGTCGATCGAGAATCGTCCTCGTTTCACCGTTCAGGAGCCACATTCTCCTGCAGAGATTGCTGTCCACATGCCATCCCAGGACCATCTGTTCATTCATGCCGTTGATTTCAAAGAATTGACTCCGCAGGGCAAGCTGAAAATCACCCGGTCCGTCAAAGAGCGTCTCCTGAGAAGCGGTGACAATCTCGTCGATATGCAGCCTGAGGCCCCAACATCTGAATGACCTGATGACAGCCAGGGGATCCATCCGATTGGTTGATTCCCACAATGACTCCGGCATCTCGAAGCGCGGCAGTTCATAGAAGCCATCGGGAAGTTGGCTGACGATACGCGACAGGGAAACCTCGTCCTCAAGCGGTGTAAACACCATGTCGGTGTTGGTGTTCAGTATCCATCGGTTGGCAGGGTTGCTCCTGCGGATGGCGATGTTCCGGCAGAGCGGTTCCAACACCTTGAATTTAGTGCCGTTCTTCCCCCGTTCGTACTGCTCGGGGCGCAGGCGCAGCACGCGCAGCAGATCCTTGGCACGAGGCGTTAATGTGTCGGCGATTGATTCCGGAAAGGTCGGGATGTCATTGGGGGTGTTGCAATCGACAAAAATGATCTCGTCATCTTCGTGGTCCAGCACATGGGCAATGCAGTTGAGGCTTATGGCGGCACGTTTGGCCAGGTTATAGCCGTAAGAATCGTTTCGACCGTAAACTATGACAGATATCATCGGTCCCTCAAGAATCCATTGATGGTCACTTCTTTACACCGACCAGGATCATGCTGGGGTAAACCCAGAAAAGATTCGTTGTTTCCTTATTGATAAATTCCCACTCGTGGGCTATCCCAGCCATAACTCCTTTGCATGCTTCGAACCTCTGGTATTCAGTGGGACAGAAGTCGTGCCACATGATAATACCCCCGGAGCGAAGTAGGGGCAGAGCTTTTCGCGTATCGCTTGCCACAACTTCAGCCATGTGTCCACCATCAACAAGAACGGTATCGAAAAAGCCTTCTGGAAAATTGGATGTATCCCACTCTCTACTGTCACAATAGATCTGGCAAACGCGATTGCCCATGTCGCGTTCCAGGTAGGCCTTGCCGATGAAGCCAATGGAATCGCTTCCCGATACTGCTATCCCCACCTTGTGCGCCCAGGCATGGGCATCCGGAAGATCATGCTCATTAAAGCCGTATGCTCCCTCTCCAAAGGGCATATTAATGGTCCAGACCGTGGCGGAGGCTTCCTCCAGACAGAATACGGTGCCCAACCCTAGCCAGGTTCCAAATTCCAAGTGTCGGTGAGGCTTGGCATTGCGGTAGATGTAACGGAAGATCGGTGCATCATCAACTTCCATTTTCCACTGCGCAAATTTTTTTATGAGCGAGGACCTGGGATAGTCGAGGAGTGTGGCAAAGTCTAGCGCCGTGTGGAGTTCGAAAACATGGACCAGAGGGATATTTATTCCGAACTCCGGAACGGGCAAAGTATTTGTTGGCACCCCAATCTGCTGTGTGGATTCACCGTTTTTGGTTAAATCGAACCAGTTGAATTCAATGTCATCCTGTCCGAAGTTACGACTCCAGTTTAGACTGAAATCAGGGCCGAACAGTGACCTTATCTTTTCATCATCATACCACTCGCACCAGGGGGTACGTTCGCCATCGGTCATCTTGCCGAACTCTTCGCAATTTCGCGCACCCAATTGGATGTAGCGTTCCTTTGGATAACCCAACATCAGGGCTTTGCCGCCTGGGCGGAGAAAGGTAAGCATTGATTTCAACTGCTCTTGGGTAAAGTCGAAGGGGGCGTTAATCATGGAGCCGATGATCAGAAATACGTCGAACTTATTCTTAAAATGATAAGAAAAGAAGTCATCAATGAAGTAAAAATCTGCTTTGATCCCTTTCAGCCTACAGATTCTTTCAAGCAAATTGAGATTATCTTCTACGATGTCGACAAAAGTGATATTTGCTCCGCGCTGGGCAAAGTAAATGCCGTCCACGCCAACTCCTGGACCGACGTCAGCAACATCAAGCCCAACAAAATCGTCCTTGTACAGGTCCTGAAACCAGCCGCGGACTTCTGGCGTTGTCGTTTGTCGCCTGCACTCCTCCCAATATTCGAGCAGCTGCGCGTCAGACCATTTGAGCAGATCAGAACTGAAAGCCCTATCCTGACGTGTAGCAGGTATTTCCTGCCACTTTTCACGTAATTTACTTTCAAAATATTGGACGTTTTGCTCAATCACCTCGATTCCCCTTTTTCCTGGAGGTCCGTTCCACATCTCATTTTTATAGAAGTTATTCATTTCAACAGCCTGCTGGCATAGAGAAGCATATAATTCTCTTAGACGACCCTCTTCGGTTGCAGCGTAAATCTTACCAGCAGGCAGAACTTCACCAATCCTGCGCCATTCATCCGCTTTAGATAATTCGATGTGACCGGCAGCTCTGAGCTTACTGTAATCATCTGACCCCGGCAGTGGTACATACCAGTTTATTCCGGTTCTATAAGGTTGTACTTCACGTATCAACTCCCGTGTGAGCGCTATTTCGTCTTCTGTTTCGGTGGGATAACCAACTATAAATGAAGCATGATATGGAAATTTAAGTTTATTTTGGAGTTTTGCTGCAAAAATATTCTGCTCAACAGTACATTTTTTATTCATCAGATCAAGTATTCGCTGGCAGCCCGACTCAAAACCATAAAAAAGAAATCTACATCCTGCCTCCCACATAAGGCATAGCAACTCTTCATCAACCTGGTTTGCCCGGATATTGGCATACCATTCTAAATTAAAATTTAGCCGAGCTGCAATTATTGTATTGCACAGTTCTACTAACAGCTTCCTATTGTTGCCAATACTGCTGTCAATAAAATACACGCTGTCTATATTTAGAGTGTTTCTAAGGTGATTCATTTGCATTGTCAAATACTCTGCTGAGTGATGACGTACATTACTGAGGGCAGAATATGCACAAAAAGAACATTTGTAAGCACAACCGCGCCCCATCATCATGTCAACGGTACGTACAGCTCTTCTTGATGTTTTGGCAAAGGAAGGGGTCGTGTAAAAGTCAACATCGCACAATTGCCAGTCTGGAAAAGGCAGGTTGTCTAGATTTTGAACTTGTTTTCCTCTTGATATCGGGCTGTTGATTGAAACAATTCCCTGGACTGACTCTACGGAGTCGGCCTTTGCAAGCTCAACTATGCCCAGATCGGCTTCTCCTACAAACGCATAGTCAAAGTTGAGCTGTTTCATAGTTTCCCAAGGCTCAATTGACGCATGGATGCCGCCAGCTATGAAAATGGGGCTTATTCTAAGCTGCTTACAAGTCTTGCGGCAAAAATAAATTATCTTGCCTGTTTCGAGATATTGATATGAGAAAAAGCTTATGCCGATTATGTCTGGCCTGAAGCTATCCAACTCAAGTGCAAGGTGTTTTAGGGTACCGTCTACATCGCCACCTGTTTTCACGAGCACAGGCTGGAGGTCTACCAGTTTCACAGGTATCTGTTCTTGCTTTAAGGCCGTTGCCAAGCACAGCAGTGAATACGGCCCATTACGCCATTCTTGAGAAAGATCGTGACAAGTCACTCCCTCGTCGTGATAATTCCATGGTTGGATTAAAAGAATTTTTTTCATATATTAAATTGTGATTAAAAATCATTAGGAAACTACAATTGATTGAACTGTTCATATTCACAAGGTTTCGTTAAGGCACCGCAAGAGGTCAACTGTGAATGTCCTTGGTTTTTCCGGCAGCACAAAGCGCGGGAAGGAAAACGGGCGGTGATAGTCGTTGAGCGAAAAACTGAGCCAGTGGCCATTCAGCGAAAAAAAGTCGCCTCCCAACAAGTGCATCATCTCTGCCGTTTTTTCAGGATGCGGCTTTAACTCAGTCTGCAGGCTATGGTCGGCGGTCAGGAGGTCGATCTGATTACGGCAGGCAAAATCGACGATTGAGACAGCCTGGGGTTCCGCCGAGTTGATAAAGCCGAGCACCATACGGGCGCCTTCGTCATCATCGCCACGCCACAAAATTTGATCGCCATAGTCAAGGGAATCCCTGCTGAGGTAACGCTGATCAGACATGTCATGCATCATGACAATGTGTTCTTTGCGTTGAAGGATCGGCAATATCCTGCCGAGAACACAACTTGCCACTTCAAACCCATGGGCATCCCAAAACACCAGGATTCTATCGTACTTATTCAGCGACGCCTCGTAGTCAAAAAACATGATATCTGCGACCCAGCACTCCAAGAGGCTGAGCCAGCCAGGCGGAATGTATCCACCTCGGAAGAGGCGCGGCAACGACTGGTCCAAGAAACCCGCGTTGAGATCGAGGCTGACTACCTTGGTGCTTCCGAGTATATTGGCGGTTTCCGTGAATACGCAGGTCGAGTTACCCTTGCCCCTCCCAAGCTCAAGGATCAGGTCAGGCTTGAACTCCAAAACCATCGATGCAAGCTGAGCCCACTGGAAATAGCTCAGATGGTTAAGCTCGCCGATGGTCTCTCCCATTTCCCTGAACCGGGGACACAACTCTGAAAGCTTATGCCGTTGGTTCCAATAAGCCGTCGCAGGGGTCAGCATTATAACCTCGTTACCTCTTGTGACTGCCGCGCCGTCACGCACAGATGCCACCCCCAGCGCCGCTCCATCATGCGGAACAGCGCATAGGGCAGGTAGCGGAAGTACCAGACCTTCGTGTATTCGTACTTTTTGTATTCGGGAATGCTGTAGGGGAAGATATGGTCGATTCGGGTATCCAAGATATCGAACCCCTTGAGGAAGTCCCCGACGCTTTCTGCGCTGTAGGAATAGGTGACCGGACAGCCGGTCTCGGCCTCGGAGTAGCGTGCGATCAACTCGTCAAGCGTCTCCCCCGGCTTTTTGCCGTACTTCATGAACATCCAGAACACCTTCCACGAGTTGCGGTGGTAGACCATGATCTTGAAGGTGCTGTCCATATCTAGGTACTTGTGGATCTGTTCAATAACCCTATCGGGGTGCGGCGTATGGTGGATGACGCCAAAGGAGTAGACCAGGTCATAACGCTCAACCGGGACGTAGTCGCTCAGTTGTTCGGCGTTGGCTTGATGGAAGGTGATGTTGTCCAGCCCGAAAACCTCGGCCCGCTTTTTCGCCAGGGTAAGGGACTCGGTGGACAGGTCGACAGCGGTCACCCGTGCCCCGGCCCGTGCAAAATTGATGGTATCCGTGCCGAGACCGCAGCCGATCTCCAAAACCCGCTTCCCTTTCCATTTCCCGAACTCGGCAAAAAGCGGAATATGCGGTTCGACAAGATACTTGCGCGCCTCCACCTCGTCGAAATACTGCTGAGTACCGACCAGGCTGGGGGAATGTCTGATGTTGCAGGGGCGAGCGTTCCAGTAGTTCTGGACCTTTTCGAGTTCGATATTGCTGAATGGCGTGTTGGTAATCATGATGCTATTCCTTTGCAGTGCCTACACCGATCGGCACGTAGACAAAAGGAGTCATATCTTTGACTCGAACTGTCCGCCAACTGTCAAGAACAGCTGCTCCGGGTGAGGCGATGTCGGCAATGCGTTTCCAGTCCAGCTCATGGTAAATTGGCCAGTCGGTAAGTAGAGCAACGACCTGTGCACCGGCAATGCACTCGTAAGGGTCATTATAATAAGCAACGATTGTGCCTAGAAGCTCACGGGCGGCATCCAGCGATTTGGGATCGTGGAGCACGACCTGGTAACCCGCAGTAGCAAGTGATCTGGCCAGCATCATCGACTGTGATTCCTCGATGATATGGGTGTCGGCCTTGTAGGAGAGCCCCAGCAATGCAACCCTGGCGGGTGGGGCGGCATGGGCGGCAATATGCCGGTGCAGGCGCTCCGGCACGGCATTGTTGACCGCCACCACGGCCTTGCCCAGCAATGCCTCGGTGCCGAACTCCTCGGCAAAAGCATGGAAAGCGATGTTGTCCCGCGGGAAACAGGGACCGCCGAAACCGAGACCGCCCTTTAGGTATTTGCTCCCCACACGGGTATCGGCACCGATAGTCGCGGTTACCACGTCGATGTCCGCGCCGGGAACCTTTTCGCACACAGCCGCCAGGGCATTGGCGTAGCTGATCTTCATGGTGACGTAGCAATTGAGGCTGATCTTGGTGATCTCCGCATTGACCAGCGACATGACTGCGATGGTGGGATCGCCCTTGCAGGTGCTGCGATACAACTCGGCCAGCATGCCGCCGCTACGCTCGTCGGATGCCCCGATCAGCACCATGTCGGGATTAAGAAAATTCTGGATCACCGAACCGAGCGCGATAAATTCGGGATTGTAAGCAAGACCTAAATCGATGCCGCAACGCTTCCCGGTCAGCCGCTCCAGGAGTGGCCTGAATTCACGATCTGACGAGCCGGGCATCACAGTGGAAACCACATCGATCACGTGGAACGTGTCCTTTGCCGCTACGGCTGGTGCCAGGCATTCCAATACCTTGACGACATACTCATTGGTGAAGCGACCGCCGGGCATGCTGGGGGTCGGGACGATAATCAGGGTGATGTCGGAGTTGTGCACGGCCAGATCGTAATTGTCGGCGATAGAGAGATTGGGCCAAGCCAATTCCAGCAGATCGACCAGCCCGGTTTCGTCGATAGGGCAACGGCGCGCCTTCAATTCGTTCCGGAGATGTTCGTTAAGGTCGAAGCCCTGGACGGTATGGCCGGCGGCAGCGAAGCAGGAGGCTGTGCAGAGCCCCAGCTTGCCGAGGCCGATGACGGAGATGTGCATTGTGTGCGCCTTTGCCTGTGTCAGATGAATTTATACGTCATGCTGTCATTGAGGATGACCTGCTCGTAGATCTCATTGTGCGGCTGGTAGGTGCAGCGGGGGCATTCACCGCGGATCTTGATCCGGTCATGGATCTTCCAGTGCTCCTCGCTTCCCCACAGGCGGTTGATTTCCTGCACGTTGGACAGGTTACTCCCCAGTTCGAGTTTCTGATCGCCGCGCCGGTCACAGCAGAGGCCGAGTGTAAAAGAGTCCTTCGGGACATCTTTGCCGACCGTCGGCATGATGACGGCGGTCATGAAGACGGCATAACACCTTTGGAAGTGGTTGGCGGCATCAAACTGGGAGTCAAACTTGTGGGTGATTCCATAGACATTAAAACCCTCGTCATCCAGTTCCAGGGTTTTCGCAATCTGCTCATTGAACAGTTGAATCTCTTCCGGAGTGAACTGGATGATGTTAGCAGAATTGCCCACATTATCCCATGTCGTGCCAGCAGGCCGAAAGTGGATGTTCTTGCAGCCGATCTCCTTGGCCAGCTTGGCGGCCTGGTACAGTTCTCCGATGTTGTCCTTGTAAAGGAGGTACTTGTAGCTGACCCCGTAGGCCGGATGTCTTGCGCCGAGCCGGTTGTTGTGGCGCCGGGCATAGTCCACGAGGGTGGCAATGTTGTCGATGATGGTGCTGAAATACTCCTTCTCCGGGGCCAGAGCCTTCAGACTGTTGAACGTCGCGGCGGTGCCGGCATCCATGGATATCCCCACCCAGGTGCACTGTGAGAGCGAATCCATTACGGAATAGATCATGCTGCCGTTGGTGACAACGCCCACCTCGATGCCGTTGGCGATCACCCGGTCTATAAACGGCGCTGTGGCCGGATTGAGCAGCGGCTCCCCTCCGCCCGCCACACAGATGGCCTCAACCCCCGGCTTCCAGATGGCACTTCCCTCGCCCCAGCTGGGGAGAAAGTCGGCGACCTCCATGAGCACCTTTTCGGAAATGACGCCCTTGCGGTGCGCACGCACATAGGCGGCGTTGCACCACTCGCAGCCGAAATTGCAAGCGTTGGTAGGATCGACGGTGATCAGCACCGGAGGCGGGATCGGTTTGCCACGCCTGATTTGACGCCAACGGTGGACGTGGGAGAGGAGCTTGTAGCTGTTGAAGGGGTTCCAGCGTTTGGCTGATGACCACTCCTGGAGGGAGTTCTGATTCGTATGTTTACTTTTTATATCTGGCATATATCGGCATATTCCTTAAACGATCAACAATATCGAAGGTTCCCATAAATGCTTCATAACCATTTATAATATTTCAACTAGAGACCTCTTAAGCTGGCATTGGTCATTAAACCAAGGCCATGCTGGATACGTTGTTCATTCCCAATGTTAATACAAAGTGGTGGCGTTTTGCGACGTTTTTCAAAGACAACAATACTATCGAACACTTGCATGCTGTATAAATAATTGGTTAAATAGTTATTATTTATTTCTTCATCAGATTGGTAATACCATGCATGGATGTCGTCAATCACGTTTTTGATTGACTCAATAAATGTTCCTTGTTTTTTCAGACCGCCCTGAAACGTATTAAGATAACTACTGTGTGTGTCTTCACACATGTAAATACCTCCTTCGTTCAGGATCGGAAACAATTCTTGAAAAGTGACTACTTGCTGTTCCATTGTATGTCCGCCATCATCCAACACGATATCTAAGCTCCGGTGTTTTTGTTTAAACCTTGCCCAAAGTTCACGATTGGCTTGATCGCCGATCCAAATTTCAAAGCCGTCATTTTCCATTTCGCGACATGCCGGGTCAATATCCATACCAATGATGTGTGCATCATTGGAAAAATATTCACGCCACATACGTGCGCTACCACCGTTTTGTACGCCGATTTCCAAAAACTTAATTTCTGGACGATCCCGATAAGGTTCAAAACATCGATGATAAATCTCGAAATAGTGTAACCACTTGTGCATTGCCTTTCCGCTATTGGCAACAAAATAATCTAATAAAGGATTGCCATTTTTATTTATTCTCATTGTCGTACCTCAATTTACTGATTCCGCAAGTTTCCTTGTCAAGTAGACAGTCTTTGAGTAACGTTCCCGGCATGATTCCACATGTATTCAGGTATGCCACGTTTCTCGGCCGGGTAGAGAATCAGCAACTGTTTTCAATAACCATCGTCCATAATAGTCTCATCGATTACCGACCAAAAAATATGGTATCATATATCTTTGATACTTCAGATACATCTGTTAACGGGAGATAAAGATGGTTTATCTTCCCTTCAATGACCGTTGGAGGCAACTTTTTTACGCGTCTGGAGTATTCTTGGCCGCAATCACGCATATTCTTTGTGGCATCAAACCATTTTTGAAAAGTTTCTAAATTTTCTGTCGGGAGAATGCCTTCATATTTGAGCGCAAGCCTTCTTATGGAAGCAAGGTTAAGATATTCTCGCATAACATCTGATGTAAGCAACTCACTGGAATTGTTTTCCCTTGTATTTCTATAAAGGTGATGAACTCCTTCGTTATATATGCCAAAAATCCTATAACCGGCAAGTATGCATCGCAGGCAAATATCTATATCCTCACCATAAACGGGAGTAAAACCCTCGTCCCATCCGCCAATAGCGGCAAACATTTCCCTTTTCATCAGCATGTTGTATCCAGGTATTATCATCATCTCAACGGGATCATTTGGAATAGAATCCTTAAAATCAGGCACAACGTTTATCAATATGCCTCTCTTCTCGTCTATATAACCATAATGTCCCAATGTGCTGCCGTCACCACCGCCTATCATGCCGATATTGTCATTTACTTCCAGTATATTCACCATATTTTTCAACCACTGTTTGTTAGAATACATAACGTCTGAATCAGCAAACAGATAATATTTTGAATCTGGAGAGGCATGTAAGGCACCTGAATTTCTATTTGAAGCGTTACTATGCCTTTCGTTTCTGTAAACACATTTTATTGCAGGGTTATGTCTTGCGATATTAGAAATATATTTTTTCATTTCGCCGTCTGAATCTGTGACAATGACAAATTCAACATTCGGATAATCAGTATTGTTTATGAGGGATTCCAGGCATTTCCCCATAAATCCCACATTGTTCCCGCAAATTACATTTATTACCGATACGTTAGGCATTGATACATTATGAGGTTCGTGTTTGTTTGCAATCTTGTCGGTAACTTCATCCAAGTCGCATCGCTGGACATTCAGAAGTGCAAACCGTTCAGGCATGGATGTTGGCAGGTTCAGGCCTGCATAGTATTTGACAATGGTTTCGTAATGTTCGCTCAGAACGTGAGATTCAGGGTCCAGCCCCGTAACAATCGTCAATCCGGACGGTTTGGCAGGGATAGTAATAATATGCAGGTCAGGACGGAAGGTTTTAAGGCAGGGGATGATACGCCAGACGTCGCCTGTCCAGAAAGCGGTGTTACGCTCCCGCGTTGCAACAAGAGGAGAAACCGGCAGGCAGTCATGAATCAGGATGATGGAGTTTGTGCCGGCATACCGTTCAAGATTGATGAAATCCTTCAGCGCCTGATCAAAATGGTGCAGCCCGTCTATAAAAGCAAGATCGAATGTCTCTTTACCAATGATGTGTCGCAGATCATGCTGTGCAAAAAAAGCATCACTGGTCTGAGAGAAAAGAGTGGTGGACCCATGGGGAGAGACGTAGCTCAGCTGATCCCATTTCCCCTTGTAAGGGTCTATGCCGATGGTTCGTGTCTTCGGTCCGGTCAGAGACAGGGCCCGGCCATCACCAAGTCCTATCTCCACATACGTTGCCGGCTGCAGCAATTCGTGCAGGCGTTGAAGCCAGCCGTAGTAATCCACACCTGGCATTTCTGTTTCGGCCGACGATAAAAAGAACGCTTCCTGTTTGCCATCCGATATTGGAGCAGAATCCCGGGTATTGCCGATATCGTCCAGTATCCGTGCCTTAAACAAGTTCAATTGTGGAATATCCGGGGCCAGCAGCACAGCAGTTTCTATGACTTTGTAGGCGGACTGATACTCCCGGCGACAATAAAGAATAAGCGCATACACATAAAGTACCAATGCCGGTGTGTGTTGTGCTTCAAAGAGATGCCGCAGGATCTTCCCGGCTTCCTTATCGTATCCATGGCCCTCATACGGGATGAGAGCTTCCAGTATAACCTCATATTCAGCCATTGCCCCCGCAAGATCGCCTTTTTGCTGCATGATAACAGATTGACGCGCTTGGACCTCCAACCTGTCCAGCATGTTTTCAATCATGCCTTTCCCTCCGCATAGAGATCTGATTTGCTCATCTGGATTTCAATGAATCTCTGCAAGGTGACGAGGTCTGCACTTAAATGACAGCTCTTTTCTAATTCAGCCAGCCATTGTTTTGCCGTACTCAGTAACCTGTGATCAGCAAGCATATTGGTATGATTGAGGATATATGCAGAGAAGCCGCTTTCAAGAAGATGTCGATTATTGTAACGATCAGCTATGCCCCGCCATTTATTCAGGAACAAAAGCCGGTTCCGGAGCAGGATCTCCCCTGCTGTCTCAGCCTTTTCATAAAAGGGAATCTCCCTGAGAGCCCTGATGGACCCGCTCCAATGATGATCATAAGCGGTTGTCGGTACGATATAGCTTTTCAGGCCAGCCAGCTTGATCTGCAGGCCAAGATCCCACTCTTCAAAGTAGCAGGGGGTAAATCCATTCTCCAAGCGGATGATTTTATCGTCGAAATGCATGAGCTTCACGGCGAAAAAAAAGCCGGATACGGCATCCACCGCCGTGGCCTCTTCGAAGGTCCCCTTGTCGAAATAGGTGTAATCCCGTGTCAGGGTAAAGTTGACAAAACTTCCCTGGGGACCGACACAGGCGGCGTCTGGCATTTCCCAAAGCGCCTTCTCAAGAGCATTGATGGCCGATACTTCCACGTGCAGATCGGCGTTCATGATGAAAACCGTCGGCGTTACGGCCATCTCCAGCCCCAGGTTCCAGGCCCGGGCAACACCAATGTTCTGTTTCATGATTGCGTAGCGGTTGATGCGGTGGTGCCCTTTAAGCTGCTCCGCCACCTCCTGTCCGTTGAAGACCACAATCACATCGCCATCCACCTCTTCCAGATCGTGTAGGAGGGTACTGATGTTGTATTCGCTCGCCGGCGACATGTCGAGCACCGGGATGACAAAACTGCGCCTGGCCGTGCTGATGCAGGCGGAATTGCGCACCCCGGCATCTACCGGCGACACGCCGACAAGGGAGCGCTCTCGGAGTTCTTCAGCAGAAAAGGTGTCCAGCTTGCCCCCAAGCGCTACCGACAGCAGATCCTCCACCCGGTGGCCGTAGGTGTGGGCGTTGTAGACCAGATGTTGTCCACGAGCAGCGATCTGCTCCCGAAGCGTATGATTATCCAAGTAAAAACGAGCCACATCAACAATCCCGTTATCCCGGTATACTGCGCAATCCTCACCATCCCTGAAGAGGGTATCCTGCCCGCTGTTCCTTGCCAGATCGGTCAGGAGGAGAGAACCGGTGGACATGACCTCGAAGATCCGCATGTTCAGGTCATTGCGGATCGCCTCGTTGAAAACGATCTTCGAGGCTGAGAAGATACGGGCCATGTCGTCCCAGAAGCAGCGTTCATAGTGCACGGGAAGGCTTCCCGATAACCGCTTCAACAACTCCGCACGGCGCGATCCTTGGAATACGCCGCCAACGAATCCTATCTCTATCTGTTTTTTGACCGGATGGTGGCGATGAATCTCGGGATCGCAGGCGAGGGGAAGCCAGTGGACTCGGCACCCCTTTTGCCGGAATGCCGGCAGATACTCGCGCTGGGCAATAAAAATGCGGTCAAATTGTTGCGCCCATTCAAGATGCATCTCCAGATTGAGGTGACTATCGATCAGGTAACAGACTTTCGGGCACATGAGTTTGTCGAGATTGCGGGGATAATGACCGCCAACCGACTCGATCCAAAGGTACAGGTCCGGGTGGAGACCGGGATCGATTGTGCTCAAAACTCGCTCCATATCCGGCGTAAAATCGGTGGATATGTCCTGTTTCCCAAGGGGAAGCTTCATATTCTGTAGTTGCCACCTGTCAATCAGGTCAACAGGAAGGGGGGGGCCAATGGTGGTGGTTCGACATATCTTGCGCAATGCCCGTTCGAAATAAACTGCTGTCGTGACAGGGTATGCGACATAACTTAGCCAAATTTTCATATTTTGCATACGGTCCTTACTGTAATGTTCGGGTTCGATTTTGTCGATAATGGAGGCCGCGCAGGCAATCCCCTTGAAAGAAACACCCATCAGAACACCTTGCGTCAATGGCCGCGTTTGAACAAACGCGTGTTTTCCAGCTTGTTGGCGATGTAATGAAACTGCACCGCCGCCTTATCCCATGCCAAACGCTGCATATCTTCAGCGGCAACGGACCCTTTGCATGTACACGAACCTCTGTCCAGGTATGTCGATTCCAACAGCTCAATGAGCTCCTCCACGGAGGGCTCGTGCCAGACGGCGTAGGGCTGCCCTTGGGCGTCATTGACCACTCGCGGGGTATAGCTTGTGAGAGGAAAAGCGTTGCGTGAGGTAATCACGTCGGCGTGACCCGTGGCGTCGCTGGCAATGACGGTGCGGCCGCAGGCCATGTACTCGCACATAACCATATTGTTGCCCCCTTCGCAACGATTGGGAAAAATGCCGATGTCAGTCTGCTGGTATATCTGCCTGATCAGCGTGTTGTCAATGAGCGGCGCCAGATAGACGCGCTCTAGTGGAATGCCGTTGTCATGGAGCGTGCGCTGCAGGATGGTTGTGCAATCGTCTTCGGTCATTCGGAACACGATGTGGGGTGACTCGCCCATGGTAGCCAGGGAAAAAGGCCACTGGTTCACCCAGGAGCAGACCAGATATACGTCGGCATGACGTTGCATGAAGACCCGCATGGCGGCGATCACCAGGTCCTGCCCTTTGCGGAGTTCGAATTTGCCGCCGGAAAAGATGATGAAGCGGCCATCGTCCTCACGCAACGGTGCGGGGTAAAAATTGGCGGGATCAATCCCCTGCAAGATAGTGGCGGTCTGGCAGACGCCACCGATCCTCAACTGGTGTTCGCACCACGAGGAACCGGCAACGATGAAATCCCATTCGTGGGCGGCCCGGCGGGTATGGCGGAGGGCCTCCACGTCGTTTTCGAAGAAGCAGTAACCGATATTGATCCGGTCCCAATCGGCAGGATTCATGGGGCGGAAGTCGTGACCGCCGATGCAGTGGAGGGTGACCCCCTCTACGGGTGGAAGTTTGGCAATCTCCCTTCTCAGGTACTCCCCGGCAATTCCCCAGCCATGGGCCCGGCCGCTGGGCATGGAAACTCTCATCTCAACTCTACGCCTCTATCGGCTGATTCCATCATTCTCAGAGCTTCCTGGGCCTCGCGGTCCCACGGCTGCAAGGCAAGCACCCGCTCCAGGAAGAATTTGGCTTCAGTTGCTTTCCCGACCTGGCGGCAGACATAGGAAATTGCCTTGAGAATCTCAATATCCTGCAGTGACTTGGCTTGGAGACGAACATAGATCTGAAGAGCAGCTTCCAACTCCCCAAACCCCACACAAAGCAGGTCAGCAAGATTTTTCTGAAAGACTACATCTGCGGGTTTAAGGCGAACAGCCTCTTCATGGTAATGGCGGGAGCACTGTAGATCTCCTCGCTGCTGGTAGAGAACCCCCAGGTCATTGAAGACCTTTGCATTGTCGGGGTTCTGAGCCACGAGTTTTTCCAGCAACTGGATAGCCTCATGTGGTCTATCGGCTTCAGCCAGGCTGATGGCTTCCCTGTAGAGTTCGTCAGGGGAGCGCGTCGGCTCGGGCTGTATGGTGGACACCGGAGCGAAAACAGGCTGGGAAACTGGTGCTGAGGCAACTTCAAGCCTCTCTTGACTCCTAATCGGAGAACCTCCGGAAATCCGAAGGGTGTCGAATGGAGCAGCCAGAAGAGCTCGTAACTGCTCCAATGCCTGACGCGCCTCCATGTTGTTGCCGTCAAGCTGCAGGGTGCGGGTGAAGTACTGTCGCGCCTGCTCCTTGCGCCCGATCTTAAGGCTGATGGTGCCCAGGGCATTGAGGGCCTCGACGTCAAAGGGATTGTCCTTGAGGATGTCCAAGTAGGTATGAATGGCATCGCCGGTCCACTCCAACTCCACAAAATAGAAATCCGCCAGATTTTTCCGGTAAAGAATATTCGCGGGTTCCAATTTGTGGGCCTTTTCATAGTGCGCCAAAGACTTGAGCGGGTTCCCGGCTTGATAGTGAAGTACTGCAATATCGTTATGGGCCTGGCCGAACTCTGGATAAATCTTCAGAAAGTCCTGAAGATGATGAATTGCCTCATCGGTCTCAACTTCTCTGACGACCTCCAGAATCCGCTCATAAGTGGCGGCCCCCTCGATGGCGATCAGGTTTTTATTTGCGTAATCCGGCATATGTCCCCCTCAGCAACGTGTTATTTATGTTTAATAAGAAAGAAGAAAGTCGATATTTCAATAAAAAACCTCAGAACGGCGCCGAGTGAGACCCGTCGACCGAATTGGCGCTCTGGTCTATGGTTCGGCCTTGCGCATCCTGCCCGTTGAACGTGAAGACGATATGTGACGGATCAATCACGGCATCGCCACTCGAATTCTGATTGAGCTGGAAAGTGATGGTCGCCTCCTGCTTGAGTGTATTGTAGGTGACCGAAAAAGGGTTCTGGGGGATAGCGGCGTCCTTGCTGGTAGCCGGCATCATATTATTGTAATAGCCGGCCTGAGCGCTGTTGGCGCGTGAGAGCGTCCAGTTTGTTGGTTTCGTGATCGAACTGACATCCATGGCATTGCTAAAGGCAATGGTAACAGAAAAAGTCTTGGAGCTGCCGGAAGTGGACAGTGATGGGTCCAGAAACCAGAGCGGAGTTCCCGGACCAAGAATGTCGTTGAATTTGTTGTTCTGGGTGGCAGTGGAATCTACGGCCACCATCTGGGGCTTGTCGAGAACAGTCTGTAATTGCGAAGCCAAGTTAGCATTCGAACTTTTCAGGATCGTAAGTTGTTTTTGGGCATTATCAGTCTGGCCCAGGCCGTTGTAGGCCACACCGAGTTGATAGTTGGCAGAAGGAAAATTGGGTTTCAGGTTGAGCGATTTTGTCAGGTTGGGCACCGCATCCTTGTAGTCACCACTTTGGTTGCAGACCTCGCCCAAGGCATAGTAGACGTTGCCGTCATTCGGGGATATCTTTTGTGTTTTTTCGAATTGCACCAAGGCTCCCGAGAGGTTGCCTTGTGTGAGATACTGCTGCCCCAGGGTGTAGGGAGCTACCGGATCACGTGGGTTCAACTGCTCCGCCTTCTTGAATGCCTTCTCCGAGTCACTGTATTGTTTGTTCTGCAGGTAGGCATTGCCCAGACTGACGTAGGCGGTCTGCAAAGTTGGTGTGGTGGAACTGGAGGAGGATGAAGATGGGGATGTGGTTGTGTAGGCACTGGCAGAGGAACTCATTATATTTACGAGCTGCTTGTACGCTTTGATGGCATCGGTATTCTTTCCCTGTGACATGTATATCTGCCCCAGATAACTGTAAGCTGTGGCGTTTTGAGGGTCCAGCGCCAGAGCCTTTTTGAAGGAGGTAATCGCCTGATCGTTCTTATTGTTAGCCATAAGATCTGCGGCCTGAGCAATGGCGTACTGGGCCATCTGTTTTTGCTGGCTCTGGGCATTCTGATAGATCGATGTCAGGTCAATGGTCCCGCTGATAGAATCAAATAGTGAGGAGCTCATGTTTTTCCCCTTGCGCGGATGTTTATTGTTCAGCTATCGGCAAAACCGGATCGCTTATTTAACGTCCCGGCATAACGGGCTTCCGGATACTTCGTTTTGCAGCGAAGATCCAACCTGTTGGACAACATCTCGCCACGAGCCTCTCGAATGCTGCCGGAAGAGTCGCATTGACGGATACCACGGGGAATCGTTGCGGCCACGCATCCATCGCCAGTCGGGGGCAAATGGAAGCATGACCCAGGTCGGCTTGCCCATAGCTCCCGCCAGGTGGGCCACCGCCGTATCTATGGTGATGACCAGATCAAGCCGGGAAATCAGGGCAGCCGTGTCGCCGAAATCGTGTACATGGGGCATATGATCGGTCATTGGCAGCGGCAGCGGCCCATTCCAGCCGACCTGGAGTGAATGGAAGTCAACGCCGGCCACATCCGCCAGTGGCACCAGTTGGTCCGCCGGACAACTCCGCCCCGGATCGGGATAAGATTTTCCGGCCCAGCAAAGACCTACCCTGAGGCGGCTTTCACCTGCAGCCAAAGTGCACCAGGAGGAAAGTCGGCCGGGAGGAGTGGACAAGTAAGGGACCCCGTTGGGGATAGTCTCCACTGCCGTATCAAAGATGAGCGGCAAGCTGAGTAACGGAACATGAAGATCGAAAGGAGGCAACGCCTGCCCCGCTGGAATAACCGTGACGTCCCCTTCCAGCCATTCCATCACCGGCGTCAGCGGAGGATGACATTCGAAGATCACCTGCGCCCCCAGTCCTGCAACCTGCGGGACATAGCGGCAAAACTGGAGCGTATCGCCAAATCCCTGCTCAGCATGGATCAGGATAGTCCTTCCGGCAATTGCATCCCCATGCCAAAGGGGCTGAACAAAATTCCTGAGCGGCGAGGTGAAGTCACGCTTCTGCCACCGCCACTCATATTCCCGCCATCCCTGACGGTAGTCGCCGTTGAGAAGCAGCAGCAGCGCCTTGTTCCAGTGGGCCTCAGCATGCTCCGAGTCAGCATTAAGCACATCTTCACAGGCGGACATGGCCTCGTTAATTAGGCCAAGTGCCTGACAACAGGTGGCCAAGGCCACGCGAGCATCAAGCAGTCCGGGCGCCAGTTGCAGCGCCCGGCAATAGCTTTCAGCCGCTTGCTCGTAACGGCATAACTTCAACAGAGAATTGCCGCGGTTGTTCCACGCTGCCATGAGTGTGGGTGTATTGTCCAGAGCAGTTTCGTAGACAGCTATAGCCTCGTCATACTTACCGAGCTGATGCAGACAATAACCCAGCGATATGGATGCATCGGAAAAATCCGGCGCAATGTCAAGCGCCTGCCTGAACTGCATAGCCGCCTCACGAGTCTTGCCAACCTGCAACAAAGCCATGCCCACGGCATGGCTTTCGCTGGCGATCTTCATTATATCAGTATTGCCTGGTAGCGTTGCGCTTTCTGTCAACATAATATCCGCCGGACTTTATGTTACTGGATTTACAACTTGAAATTGCGCAGTTCTTCAGCCACTGTACCAAAAACACTTTCCCAATCGTGCTGCCTTTTTTGCCTGAAAAGCCTCATGGTCGGATACCACGGCGAATCCCCGCGATCCAGCATCCAGCGCCAGTTTGCCACATGAGGCAACAAGCACCAGACCGGCCTGCCCACTGCGCCAGCCATGTGCGCCGTGGTGTTGTCGATCGATATGACCAAGTCCAGGCCGGCAACTTGAGCAGCAAAATCGTCGAGATCGCGTAATTGGTCGGCGTCCTGCCACGAATGAATGCGGATTCCTCGCTGTTCTATGAGTTCACGGATCTCCTCGGAACAGTCCCCATATTGCAGGTTGATAAAATGAACCCTAGGGATTGAAATAACTGCCTGCCACTGGAGAAGGTTCGTGGAGCGCATTCGGCTGAGCTCGGTCTTTATTCCACCGCGCCAGGCAATGCCGACCTTCAGCCCGTCTCCAAGGGCTTCATAACGGTGTCGCCACTTCTGAACCGCATCCTGACCGGGAAAAAGCCATGGACCGCTGCGCTTGAAATCTTCCCAGCTGTTTCTGTAATAATGGGGAAGTGAGCCAATTCCCAGCTTGAAGTCTGCGTGCGGCAGACCCACCGTCAGGTGGGTATCGTCGCGTCCGGTGGCCGGAATTACCGTAATGGAAGGGAACGACCTTGAAAAGAGTGGAACTAGTCGGGCATCGCACTCAACGATGCAGTGACCGGCTTGCGCACTGATGTCGAGCAGGCATGAGGAGAACATAAGTTCCTCCCCGATACCTTGTTCCCCATAAACGAAGACGGTTTTCCCTTTCAGCCCGGAACCGTCAAAGCGGGGAACCAGCAACTGACCATGGGGATCCTTCTGAGTGCTGAATCTCCATTCATGCCCTTTCCACCCTGCCTGGAAATCCCCCCTTTGAAGTGTAAGGAGTGCAAGGTTCCAATGCGCGTCACCGTTGTCGGGCAGCCTGACCAGCGCCTGCCGAAACGCCGCCGATGCCTCTTCCAGCAACCCCAAGTCCATGTTGATCACGCCGAGATTATTGTACGCCTGTACTGAATTGGGGTTAATGGCCAATGCCCGTGCAGTGGCAATTTTCGCTTCTTCCAGTCTCCCCTGCTCTTTCAGCGTCACAGCGAGGTTATCAAGGGTTCCCGCATGATTGGGCATCAGGTCAAGGGCATGGCGCAGAGTCTGCTCAGACTCTTCGAGGCGGGAAAGAGCACATAGTATCACCCCGAGGTTGTTGTGGGCCATTGCCAGATCCGGTTTTATCCCTAGTGCCGTCCGGCAGACCTGCTCAGCCTCCGCAAGTCTTCCCAGCGCATGCAGCACAGTCCCGAGATTGTTGTATGCTTTGGCGTATCCCGGCTGTATCGACAGAGCGGCAAGGAAGGCCTGTTCCGCCTCTTCCAGGCGCCCAAGATCCTTGAGCACATTGCCGAGTATGTTGTGCGCTGTGGCAAGGCCCGGATTTATTTCTATAGCCTGGCGACAAGCCTGTTCAGCCTCCTCGAACTTGCCAAGGTTCAGGAGCGCATTGCCGAGGTTGCAATATATTTCTGCAACATTTGGCTTGATGGCCAATGCCTGGCGGTAAACCTGTTCAGCCTCTTCAGCTCTGTCGGATTCCTGCAGTACCGCTCCGAGGTTATTGCGCGCCACCACATAGTCAGGCTTAAGCACAATTGCCTCTTTATAACACCGCGCTGCTTCTTCTAGTCGCATGAGGCCTCGGTATGCCTGGCCCAGATTATTGAGAGCGGCCGGGTTTGTATTACTTTGAAGGGCCTTTTCGATCAACTCCACCGCTAAATCGTTGCGCCCGACCTGATGGGCCAACAACCCAAGCAGATGCAATGCGTCGAAGTTCTCCGGCTCCATTTCCAGGGCCTGCCGGTAGAGGCGTTCAGCCTCTGACACATACCCTGATTGCTGGTGTTGAAAAGCACTTTCAACCAACTGCGCAGGTGTCAATTCTTTACTTGAATGATCCATAAATGTCTTTGATAAGTTTCTGTGATGTTAATTTTCAGCGTTTCAATATCTTGCAGTTCAATATAATCGCCAGTTTATAAAGGCACATCTGACAACACGGGATTGTCAGAAAATTGACAAACAGTTGAACGGGTTGTCAATCCAGAAGCCAACAAAGATACATGCCGGTACTGCAGGGTCTTGTTGCTCATCCCCAGCAGTGGAGCGGCCTTGCCGATGACCGATTCCAGTTGGCGGACATTATATTATTGTGCAATTTCAATGCCAGGCTGGAAATACCATCCACACCAATACTGGAGGGAAGACTGTATTTTTTTGCGAAGAACTATGCCAAAGTTTTGACGCCATTGCCGCGCTCCCGTAGGGGGCAGGTTGATGCGGATGACGTTCAGGCAGTAGAACAGGTCTTCGCGAAAGCCGCCCCGTTTTATCACCTTCTCCAATTTCTTGTTGGTGGCCGACACGATTTGCACATCCAGAGGTATGTTGGTCTTGCCCTCGACCCGGCGGACCTCCTTTTCCTGGATCGCCCGCAGTAGTTTGGCCTGCATGGATACGTTCATCTCTCCGATCTCGTCCAGAAAGACCGTTCCGGCGCTGGCTTCCCTCGTGAATAGCCCTGGCCACCAGTTCCTTGCCTGTGCCCGATTCCCCCACAATCAGCACGGTCGAGGTGGTGGCGGCTAGTCATGGTGCGCTGGAATCCGTTTCGCGTTTTGTCCCAATGAGCGCAGCATGGTGATGACCAACCGGATGTGACGCAGTAACGGCAATACATCAGCGCAAGGCTACCCAGACCCAAGAGGTAGCCTTGCACTTTTGTCGCTAGCCTGTTCGGGTTGACAGGTGGTGTATGCTGGTGTTAACAATTAAGTGACGAACGTTACTAAATTGTTAACACAGGGGATGGAATGGCAGCAGGGAACTTCGTAGCATACTATCGCGTGTCCACAAAGAAACAGGGTGACAGCGGTCTCGGCCTAGAAGCCCAGAAGGAAATGGTTGCCCGGCACTTGAATGGGGGTGACTGGAAGTTGGTGGCCGAGTTCACGGAAATCGAGTCTGGTACAAGCAAGGGCAATCGCCCAAAACTCAAAGAGGCGCTGGAGACCTGCAAGCTGTACGGGGCTATCCTGGTCATTGCAAAACTGGATCGGCTCAGCCGTTCGGTTGCCCAGGTCGCCAGGCTGCTTGAGGAGTCCACGATAAACTTTGTGTGCTGTGACAACCCCCATGCTACCAAGACACACCTTCAAATGTTCTCGATCATGGGGGAGTGGGAAGCCGAATCAATATCGAAGCGTACAAAAGCGGCGCTGGAGGCCAAGAACGAGAGGGGGGAGAAGACAGGGGCGGCGTGCTGGAGAACCCCAGGTGCGGGGGCGTTGAGTGCTGAGAATCAGATGAGGGGCCGGGCGTTGGCTGTTACCAGGATAAAAGAGAAGTCAGACGAGTTTGCGGCCAGAATCAATAGGAAGATAAGGGAACTACAAGCGGATAATCCTGAAATTTCGTTACGGGGGATTGCCAAGGCGCTGGATTCGGCTCCAATTCCCACAATGAGGGGCGGGAAGTGGGCAGCGGCTACAGTCTCTAAAATAATGAAAAGGTAAGGGGCATGGTATCCTGGATATTTTGAACTGATCCAGTCAGGGATATATTTATCCCTCGATCCATCAGGGTCATACAGATGGCCCCTCATTGCAGTGTTGGTGTTATCCCTAACTGTTAATAAAAAAACCTCTTATTTACGGTTGTACTCCTATATGTTAATAAGAAGAAAACATATTAACGGATAAATAATGCGAAAAATAGATCTCAGCCCTGAGCGGCAACAACTCTTAGTCCCCCTCGATTCGCATCGTGGAGCACTCGCACTGATCCCACCGCCGACCCCGACCCATCTGCAACTACCAGGGCTTCGAGGTGAAGTTGCCAGAGCACATGAGTCGTTGGGACTTCTCCAGGCGTCGGTAGCTTCTCTTCCGAACCGGAACCTTGTGACCAGAACCCTTGATCGGAGGGAGGCGGTTAGAAGCAGCCAGATCGAGGGGACCGGCTCCGAAGTTGACGATCTTCTCACATTCGAGGCCACCGGAAGCGATGAAGGCCTCCCCCCGGATGTGGTGGTCACACTCAATTACGTGAAGGCTGTGGAATACGGCCTCCAAATAATTGCTCGGGACGGCATCGGCGCTCTGACCATCGATCTCATTCAGGAGCTGCACGCTCACTTGATGGATGGCGTGCCAGAATACGGTGACGTTCCTGGCCAGATCAGAACTCGCCAGAACTGGATCGGGGGCGTTCGAATTTATGACGCGAAGTTCGTTCCGCCACCGCCGACCCGCGTGGCTGAGTGTCTAGAGGACCTGGTCCGCGTACTTCAGTATGTTCCAGCCGAGGAGGACTTCTTCGAGGTCCCCCTTGTCATTCGCCTGGCGATCGTACACGCGCAATTCGAGACCATCCACCCTTTCATCGACGGCAACGGCCGCGTTGGGAGGATCCTCCTTCCTCTCATGCTGGCAGCTGAAGGATATCCACCCGTTTACCTCGCGGGATTTTTGAAAGCCAACCAGGACATGTATTACCAGACGTTGGGGGCTGTGCAGCTGCGGGGGGAGTGGACTGAGTGGGTGCGGTTCCTTGCCACTGGCGTTGACATCTCGTGTCGTGAATCGATCCAGATAGCAAGAGAACTCACGGCTATCGTGGGACGGTGGAAGGAGGCGGTGACCACCTTGAAGCTTCGTGCTGATGCTGCTGCGTACCGGCTGCCGGATTTTCTTATTGGGACTCCGGTAGTCACGGTTAATCAGGTGCTTAATGGTCTTGGGATTGCATTCCCCGCCGCCAATAAGGCCCTGACACAACTTCATGAGCTCGGGATTGTTGAACCGCTGAAGGACCAGAAACGCAACCGGACGTTCGTGGCCCGCGAGGTCATCGCGGTTTTGAATCGCCCGTCTCAACCAGACCCTTACTGACCCCACCTACGGCACGGTCTGGGGTCGAGTTGTGACAGGTGTGTGGCTTAATATCAACTTTAATGGCTAAACCTGCATATACTTTGTATTCAATAATGCACCACGGCAATTGCCGAAAGTAAAAACGCCGTAACCCCTTGCCGTGCAAGGGATGACGGCGTTTGATCGAATATCAACTAATAGGTAAAAGTTTAGATTGGACAGGCCCGGCGTTACCGACTTCGTGGGATGGAATCCACCAGTGGGTGTGGACTCAAACGTGTTTCATCGGATGTTCCTTCAACCATTCCCGTAATGCCTCGTTCATGCGGGTTTGCCATCCCTTGCCGGTAGCTTTGAACGCTTCCAGGATTGCCACATCAAAGCGGATGGTCTGTAACGCCTTCACTCCGCTACCAAGTGCACGCCCTGGTTTTTTGGCAAGCATCTCGTCTGCAACTTCTTTACTGAAAATCTCGTGCAGGACTTCACGCGCCGGACGCGCTCGGGCAAACATTTCATCTGTCCATTCCGGGTTTTCTTCGTCAACCATATATGGATCAGGCTTTTTCTTTGATTTTTGCATACTTGGCAACCTCCCTTCTGTTGGCTTTCCTGAAGCTGATCACATGCACCCCACCGGGGCGAGGTGTGATGACGGCTGCATGGAGTCTGTCTCCCAGCATCGCCAGGACACAATAGCGTCGCTCACCATAGCTTTTGCGCGTGTCTTCATCGATAATTGCCTCATCCCAGTCGATATCATCGACCATATCGAAGGGGAGGCCACGTTCGGCGATGTTAGTAGCGTTTTTTGCGGGGTCAAAGGTAACCGTCATAGCTATTTGTAACAACAAAATCACTCTGCGTCAACGGAATACCTATGGGTGGCTGCGACGTTAAGGAGGGTCTATGATGTGCGGATGGAGTGTCGGATAACTATGGGCGTGTTCTCCGTTCTGGTAACATGGGGGCCTCAAAAAACATCCTAATCAATATCATATTAAGTGAAGCTTAAAAAGCTCATTTTTCGCGAATCTAACCTTTCACAAAGAAGTTTAGATTCAGCAATTGACCTGACAAGGCACTAGTGTACGATTTTTCCAGTATCCATAACCCTTTTCATGAACTCATCAAAAAGCGGCACCGTAAAGGCCATTTCTCCATAGACCGGGCTATAGATCATACCCTTCCGGATCAGCTCCGCCCGCACCGGCCCTAGCCCGGTTACTTTGGCGTCTAGCACCTTGGCAACGTCACTAGAGCGGTGAGGACCGGGGCCCAGTTGCGCCATGGCCCGCAGGTATTCTTTCTCCCTCGGGGTGAGTCTGTCAAAGCGGACTCTAAAGAAGTTCTGGTCCAGGCGCCTCACTATATCCGCAGTGGCACCTTGTACAGTTTCCAGGGTGATGGGCGAGCTCTGCGCATGATTCCAGGACTGGTATCCCCATTCCTGCAAAAAATAAGGATATCCCCTGGTCAGGCGGAAGATTTCCCGTAGCGCCTCAGCGCTAAACTCCACGTCGGCGACCCGAACCGGATCCTGGAGCGCCTTGTCCGCGTCGGGCTGCGTCAGAGGACCTACGACGGGAAACTGCAACAGCCGCTCTGCGTACGATTTCGAGGCCCCTACCAAGGCCGGCAGGGTAGGCAATCCCGCCCCCAGCAGCACCAGCGGCAGCTGCCGTTGCTGCATCTTGTGCATGGCCATCACCAACGCGCTCAGCTCTCGAGCGCCGAGGTACTGGATCTCGTCCACGAGGATAGCTACCCCTGTTCGCCTCTCCAGGGCGGCCTCCGCGACCGCACAGAACAGGTCGGGCAGATCCGCCTCCAGGTTCCCACTATCTGCAGCACCGTTTTCCGGTTCGATATCCAGTCCAACCTCGATATCGGACCAGGTAACCTTAATGGCGCCCAGGAAGCTTTTCAGCACGGCAAGCGCTCGGCGAGCCTGGTTACCAGCACCGGCCATCCGGTCCAAGGCGTACAAGAGACGGCGCAGCTGGGGGATCAGCAAGACCGAGAGCGGCATGTTCTCGTTGGCCTCGATGAGCACGGTACGGTAGCCAGTCTGCTCGGCCAGACGCTCCATTTCATTGAGCAGTACTGTTTTACCGACGCCGCGCAGACCGGTCAGCAGCATACTTTTTTCTGGACGCTGCAGCAGCACCCTGGCGAACAGAACTCGCGCATCTTCCAGAATGGCATCCCGGCCCACCAATTCTGGAGGTGGAGATCCAGCCCCTGGGGAAAATGGGTTAGTTATCTTGTCCATTTGAATATCTCCCTTGGAATTGCTCAGCTATATAGACTTATAGCAGCTTATAAACAAAAACTCCTATAAGTTTATATAATCCTCGTCGGTAAACGTAAATAGATGCATAAAATCAGACCCTGGACGGCTATCGCCGTACAGAACCAAAGGCACGCGGGGGGCCAATATGGCCTGAAGGTCATGGCCCCCCGCGTTATGCGTCTATCGCCGCAACAAGATCTAAAACCCTGTCCGCCCTCGACACCTAAAACCCCTCCTTGTTCCAGCGGAACAGGATACCTGCAGATCACTAAAAAAAAGACCCGCCCCATCGAAGGGCAGGCCTCTTTCAACACCACTATTCTTACACGGCACGCAGCCTGGACACCATCACCACGATCACCTCAAATAATGCTCCGTGATATCTCCCCGCACATGACCCATCTCTCGACTGACCTCCGACAAACTCTGATCATAGGAAAGTCCACGCTCCTGCAACTTCGCGTGCCTCTCCTGTGCCCAGGACCACCGCAGACCATGAGACCCCTCGTATTCCTGGCCGGTCTTCGCCGCTGCCTCCTTCAGATCCGCCCGGTAGGCATCCTTGTCGAACTCGAACCTGGCCCCATCCGCAACCAACGCCTCCAGACGGGCATAGGTCTTTGGCGACACCCCGATATCCCTCTTCTTGCCTCCCTTTCCCTTCACCTCGAACCATCCTTTCAACTTGCCGGTACGTGGATCCATATCCAGCTTCCGGAGATGATCCCGGGTAATATGATTTGCCTCGGATATCCGACAGCCACCTTCCCTCTGAATAGAAGCCGCCAGATTATGCCGTTCATTCCCCACCGCAGCCACCAGCCGATCCGGATCCGCATAAGCCCGGCTCCCCTCGAAGCGCTCCAGGTTAACCGCCACATCCCTGGTCCCCTGGATCTCCTTTGAAAACCCATACACCCGGCCGGTGCCATTTAGCTCCGCATATCTGTTCAGCGCCACCTCCAGCTTCTCCATGGCGGCCGCATACTGACCGAAAGTAGCATGAGCCACCCCCTGGTCCACCTTCGACAACAAAAAAGCCCTCACGACCTCGCCGGAGAGCTTCTCTATATCCCTGATTCCCGCCATATTCTTCGCATAAGCAAGACAAGCCCGCCACACATCCCGATAGGCATCAGCGGTGCCATAACTATAAACACCCAACCCCTTCCCGACATCATGCCAGGTCGCAGCTCCCCCGGCCCGGGCACACGCCTTCGCCTCGTGCTTCGAAGAACCGATCTCGTTCACAGCCTGAAAAACCTGCTGCACCTGATAGACCGTAGACCCTCGCATTCCTTCCTTTCCAACTCGATATCCGGACTCATTTATCTACCCCTGCCGGCGGGACGAACCTTGCTTGAATACAGCGCTTTTTTTTGTTTCAAAGGGAGCATACCCTTTGCGCTGTTTTTTTACTGACTTTAGCATGTCAGACCATCGCTGCCCCTATGGAACAGTCCCGGATTTTCTTTGCTTCTCCATGCCCAAAGGACATTTCACTGAAGCATATCGTCATATGCCTTCATTTTTTACAGTGAGAAGGCAGAACACACTGCCCAATATATCAGGTTGGGACCCTGTACAACAATTGCCATCACTATATATCAGTAAACTAAAATGTCAAGGGATTTACCCCAATCATTTTTAGCGATTTAACCGCTTTAGGCTGATCGCCTAAAGCGGCGAATAACTACCTAAATAGCCAAGTTTAACATTGACATTAGTGTGCTCCACAATATAATGGCGCACAAGCTATATATACCTTACGGAGCACACATATGAATTACGACACAACCGAGGTCGACCGCCTCAGCGGCACGACCGAGACCCAGCGCACCGCCAACTTTCGATGGCTTAGCCAACAGGGCGAGCAGACCAAGATCGAGGCGGCGAAACTCCAGACCGACCTGATCCGCCAGGCCCGCCGGATCGCCGGCCAGATCATGACACCTGAATTCGCCTACGCCATGCATGCCCTGGCCCTGGTGAAAATGGTCTGGATGGAAACAGCGCAGCAAAGAAAAGGCGTCAAACTATCCGACGACGAATTTGCCAAAGTCCAGGAGATCCGGATCGATCGGATCAAATCAAAAAAACGGAAAAAGAGCTCCCCCAAAAAAACCGTAATCCGGGTTCGTTTTTATCAACTGATCGGGACCCTCCGGGAAAAAGGACTCTCCTGGCGGGAAATCAGCGACTATATAAGCACCCACCATAAAATCAGCCTGGCACACAGCTATATCCGGGAGACCTTCAACGAATTAACAGCTGAAAAGGAAAAGGCGGGGTTATGACATACTTTTATTTTGTCTTAATCGTTGGCGTAGCTTTCGGGATACCCATACTCCTGGGGTGGCTGCTCCATAGCATGTTTGTTTCCCCCCGGGAACCCCATCCAGTGTATGTATGTTTCTGGATGTTCACAAGCGGTATCGCCACGACCTATGCCTACTGTTTTTTATATTACTCCCAGATTGTAAACATACGGGGGACCAACTATTTTATTGCCAACACCTTTGCCCTGCCGCTCCCTAATTTTTGGAAATCTTTGTTGGGGATTCTTGCCATCGTTTTCATAATTTGGCTTATGAAGCTGTTCGTGGATACCTGCGAGAAGAAAAACATCATCAGTAATGCCGAGAAAGAAGCAGCCCGCATCGTGGGCCTTGCTTTTGACAATAAAGCCTACAGGGATAGCATGAGTTCAAAAGCATATGATAAAGAGATGAGAAAAGCCGAGCAAATAAGAATAGACGCGGGGAATCTCAATAACGATGCCAAAAAAAAGTCGAATCAAATCCTGGTGGTTGCAGAAGAAAATGCCTTGGCATTACTCCTGGGCGCGGTAAGTCTCCATGAAATTGCCCAAGAGAGGGTGACGCAACTTGAGATAGATGAAAAAAATCTCAACGACATCACCCAAGAAAAGCTGAATGAGCTCGAGCAGAAACGACAACAGCAAGAGGCCACTTATGAAAGTGAAATAGCCAAATTGGACAAAAACAGGGAATCTTACCTGATGGAAAATAAGGGATTGCAAACCAGCAGAGATCAACACAGGGAACTAAGCGAGATTAAAGATGAAATCATCCATTGGTTGGAGAGTGGAAACCAAGGAGCCGCAGAGCGGGCCAAGAAAAAACTACGGAATAAGCAAAAAGGTATGCCTCAGCCAGAAGAACCGAAAACCGAAATAAAATTGAAGGCCGGCAACGCCCAGTGAGGTGGCCGGGCTTAGTGAGACAGCCTGAAGAGTGAAATAAGCAATGCCCCGATGTTGTTGAGGCCACCGGGTTGCCTATAGCGGACTCCCAACAGTTCAACGGTCCCAATAGTCCCTGGATTACCGAGATTCCACGCAGTGATGTTACGTCCTTCCCTCTGCCATGATGACGAAGGGCCTTTGTCCTGCGCACCCTCAGGTTGCTGGTAGGAACTTACCTGTAACAGCTCGCAATCATAATTGCACCGGATCGCAATCATCGCCATTTTCGGCTCACTTTATTTGATTCTATCCGGTGCTTCGGGCTCACTTTATCTGCAAATGAGATCGCAATCATAATCCCAGGATTGCAATCAATCGGGAACGGGCTCACATTATCTGCAACTATAACTCCAGAAAACGGTGGTTTTTTGCACTGCTCCGTTGTGATGTTTATCTACCCAATATCCCTTACGTTTTTCTATCAAAAAGTCATTCCAACTAATTCTACTTAGTCACACTCAAGCAGAGCACATAACGCTTTGATAATATTGCGATTAATGTTAATATTGCTCATGTTTTCACCCAGAGTTGCAGTCAGGATGATGATGAGTCGCAGTCCATAACAAAATCCAAAAATTAGAA
>Ga0316232_1001054_pt1 | contig 36318 bp, 30 predicted proteins | sample TBHtaG_FD_206006 | JGI IMG/M metagenome (GOLD analysis project Ga0316232, IMG submission 206006) | Freshwater microbial communities from Trout Bog Lake, Wisconsin, USA - TBH18025_13 | ecosystem: Environmental > Aquatic > Freshwater > Lake > Hypolimnion/Profundal zone | place: USA: Wisconsin... | reverse complement strand
CGACTGGATGTGGACTTACAATCACGAGCGCCCAAATATGGCATTGGGCGGCTTTACCCCGAAGCAGCGGCTGGCCATGGCCGCTTAGTTTCTACTTCTGCCGACTGTGGAAAACGGGGGCATTACCATAGCCTTGTGCGTAAGCGATGCCAATATCGCGGCAGACCATCAAGTCATCGACCGATTCGACGCCTTCGGCTATCAATAGCGCGTCGGCCAGGGACGCCAATTGTTGAAGGCTTTTGAGCGCGCTGCTGTGGAACGCCGAGGTCGCAACCCCGTCAACAAGGGAGCGGTCAATCTTGATGAAGTTCGGACGCAAAGCTGCCCACAAGCTAAGGTTTGCGTTCCCCGTACCGTAGTCATCGAGAGCAAACTGGACGCCTGCCCGCTTTGTGACCTCCAGGGCGTCTTTGAGAGAACCAAGTGGCTCAGGAGGAGGCTGCTCGGTGAGTTCGATGACAATGCGCTCGAGCGGAAGATTCACTTCTTCGAAGAAAGAGCGAACATCGTCCTCGTCTTGGACCATTTCCCTGAGTGCATCCGCGCTGAAATTGACAAAGAGCTTGCCCGTTAGCTCGGCCTTTGCGAACGCCCGAATACACACGCGAGCGGCGAGTCGCTCCAGTGCCACCATGCAGCCCTCCTGCCTTGCTCGCTCGAAGAGCCCGACCGGATGTTCAAGGGGCGAGCCGGCCGGTCCCCGAATCAACGCTTCATATCCGAAAATCTCGCCGCATGCGAGGTCTCCGATTGGCTGGAACACTGCGCTCAGGAGCTGCTTTTCGATGCACTCTGCAATGGATATCGTCATGATGGCGGCAGAAGCAAAAGTGACTGGGCAGCGAATCTGAGCCGCCCCCAAAGGTGTTGCGACGCTACAGCTGCTCGCACCCTGTCGCTTTGCGGAGTGTTGGCCGAGGTCAACGCCCCCCAGGGTAGCTCGGGAGGGTGGAGCACTTAAAGATTCCAACGGAAGCGATGTCAGTTCCGCTAACGTCAGTCGTTGAGGAATGTTTACTCTGCGTCACGGAAAATTCATGAAGCAATCGGTCGGCACCCAAATGGAAGCGGCGCTATCAGTCGCGCTTGCCCCGTAATAAAAAAGGCGCTGCAATGTTGCAGCGCCTGAAGACGATGGCAGGAGGAGACAACGTGCGCAGCGCATCGCCATAACCAAGAACAGCCACCCTGCTGTGTTCTCACACAAAGAAGGAGGCTACGCTCGTTACAGCGGAAAGTTACAAATAAATTATGACAAAAATTTGTTACATATGTGATTGAAGCACTCTCTCATTGCACTGTCGGTCATCCCCACCCAAAATTGCATTAGAAAAACACCAAGGGGAGCAGCATGCAAGCATGGATTGTTCAGGAGTACCGGGGCTGCTCCATCCATGTGCTGTCGGTGTTGGGGCACCGCTCCAGAGTTGGCTATGCTTACACGGGCTTTGTCTGCGCTCCCAAAACCGGTGCGATGGTCTACCCTCAGCTCGAGCGCTTCCACCATACCGCCGCCGATTTCGATAGCGCTGATGCCGCCATCTCCGCTGGGATACTTGAGGGGCAAGCGATTATCGAGCGTTGGCTCGCTTCGCACGCTGAAGAAAGCGGTTCGCGCAGCGCAACTGCCAACAACACGTCAAGAACAATGCGCGCAGATTGAACTACCCGACCCGAACGACGTCGGCGCTGCTTGCGGCAGGCGGCCTCCGAACCCATGGTGCCTTGCAGCTTGGATTCGAAGCGCTCTAGCGCCTCTGAGGGTCGCCACGCGCCACAATCGTGCAAGGCCATGGAGGTTCGACCTTGGCACCTTGGTGGTCCCGCACCCCACCCGGAGCTGGCGTCTTAGGCGAATACCGCCTGCCTTTTTCCGTTTGTTTTGGCGCGATACATGGCACCGTCGGCCTGCCGCAGCAGGCCAGGTGTATCGAGAGGGCTGTTACCGGCTCGGGCGGGCAACAGGCAGATGCCAATACTGGCTGAAACAGCAACCGAATGCCCGTCAATCGTCTGAATATTGTCCAGCATGACAAGAACGCTGTCGGCAAGTGCTTGTGCTCCAGCCTTGCCGCTCACATCGCGCGCCAGTATCACGAATTCATCGCCCCCCAAGCGCGCGAGCGTGTCGCCACGACGCATTCGCGCTTGCAGGGCGCTGGCGAAGAGCTTCAGCAGCGCGTCTCCCACGGCATGACCGTACGTGTCGTTCACTTGCTTGAATCCGTCCAGGTCAATGAGCAGAAGTGCGGCCTGCCCTGCCTCGGCGTCCTGGGTGTGATACGCCCGCGCGATTTCCCGCTCGAGGCACAGGCGGTTACTGAGGCCCGTCAAGGCGTCCGTCGCTGCCTGCTTTTCGAGCTGGTGCATCGCGTAAAGCAAGCTGCCGGGCTTACCTGTGGCCATGTTCTGCACCACGCTCAGGTCACCGTCCGCGATGAGGTTGGCGATATCGGCGGCATGGGCCGGGTCTGCGCCCAGGCTGTTTCGAATACTGCGGACGATGAGCGCCATCAGCACGGATGCAGCAGTGCCGGCGAGCAGTACCCACATCAAGTGCGCCAGCAGGATTTGGCGGAAAGCCGCATCCACATCGTCGACATAGAGGCCCGCGCAGACCACCCAACCCCAACTCATATCGAGTGGCGCTGACTCAATCCGGCTGAACATTCGCCACTTGGCAACGTTTGCTCGCGCGACACTAGCGCGTACTGTCAGAGTCTGACAGGCACGCTTCAGCGCGATTCCAGCTCTACAATGCCAGCCCCAGGAAGATAGCACTCGGTCCAAACCCGACCGGGAAGAAGGTGCTGGCCAAGCTTGTTTTGGCTCGGCACATACCGTGGACTTTTGCCCACGGCAGACCGTGACAATTTTAGCCCTTGAAACCGTAGCAATTCGTCGGTATATTGATTTATACACGGTCAACCAGTGAAATTTAGCGATACAAATCAAGGGCTTACATAATTCCGATTGAAATGTTCAACGGCAATTTTTCGAGTCCCTGATTCGCCACCAAATACCAAAAAGCCCTGCTTCGGCAGGGCTTTTTGCTTTTCTGCTGCATCCCTGGCGACCGCCAGGGTCATCACATTACGCAAGCGCCTCGGCTAGCACAGGCACCTCGGCGGCCACCGCCAACACCCAATCCGTCGTCAATACCGGTTGCGTCACGGGCAGCATATGGCCGCCGTCGATGATGCGCAGGTTCACTAGGTCGAGCTTCTGCTTGAGCGCTTCGCCCTGGCGCTTGACGTTTAGGATGCGGTCTCCGCGGCCGTACAACACATCGACAGGCACCGTCATCGAGGCATAGCGGCGCTCCATGTCGGGCAGATCTTCCGGTGCAGCGACCAGATCCGACGATGCCGCATAGAACACGTGCGGACGCAGCCCCAGCAAGCCGCCTCCCTTGAACGGGAAATCCTTCGGCATGGCCTCGGGCGCGAACACCGCAGCGATGGCCTTGCGGGAATTGATGATCGACAGCGGGATCGCCAGTGTCCATGACACCAGCCTGCGAACCAGCGGCGACGTCAACACCAAGCCCCTGAACGCACCGGGCGGCGTGCTTTCTGCATGCGTGAGCGGCGCAATCAACGCGAGCCGGCGGATAACGTGCGGATGGTTCAGCCCCACCGCAAGCGAAATCGCCCCACCAAGCGAATGTCCCACCAGCACGGGCTTGTCGAGCCCAAGCTGCTCGATGCACTGCGCGACCGTGCGGGCCTGCGCGTAGACGTTGGCAGGCGAATCCCCACCGCGCACAGACCGCCCCGCCCCCGGCCGGTCAATCACGATCACGCGGTGCGAGCGCGTCAGCCGATCCAGATCCAGGTACGCGAAGTTGCGCAGGTTGCCGCACAGGCCATGAACGAACACGATGGCAGGGCCCGTTCCGCGATCGATGTAATGCACGCGATCGCCGCCGATATCAATGAACTTGCCTTCGGGCGGAAACCCCTTGGTGACGCGGCGAGCGATGAAAAACGTGAACGCAACAGGCGCGAGGATGGCAAGCGCGATGACGCCAAGAATGGTGTAGGTCATAGTGTCCCCAAAGCGGGAGGCGGTTAGGCGGGCTGCGCCGCGCCGGTCGGCTGGGCACGGCGTTCGAACTGCATGGCACTGTCGGCCAGTGTGCCGAACTTGAGCATCATCAGATCGCGCGCGTAGTTCTGATATGACTTCCACGGCTGCTTGTCGCCCTGCTTGGGCAGGATGGCCGCCGCACGCTGGATGTAGCCGGACGTCAGATCGACGGCGGGTTCGCGGCTCATGGCTTCGTCATCGAGACGCGGCACGCAGGTATCGAAGCCGTTGGACTGCATGTGGTTGAGCAGCCGGCAGACGTACTGCGCGATCAACTCAGCCTTGAGCGTCCACGATGCATTCGTATAGCCGAATGACGACGCCAGGTTCGGCACACCGCTGTACATCATGCCCTTGTACGACACGGTTTCTGCCAGATTCACGGCATGTCCATCGACAGTGATGGCCGCCCCGCCCAGTACTTTTAGTTTGAGCCCCGTGGCCGTGACGATCACATCGGCATCAAGATGCTCGCCGCTCTTGAGCAGCAGGCCGGTGCGGGTGAAGCGTTCGATTTCGTCGGTCGCAATCGACGCCTTGCCAGCGCGGATCGTCTTGAACAGATCGCCGTCCGGCACGAGGCACAGGCGCTGGTCCCACGGGTTGTAGCGTGGGGTCAGGTGTTTGCGCACGTCGAAGCCGGGGCCGATCTGCTTGCCGGCCATGCGGATGATGAACTCTTTGAATGCCTTGGGCTTGCGACGGGCGAGGCTGTAGAAGTACATCGTCAGCAGCACGTTTTTCGTGCGCACCAGCCGGTGAGCCAGGCCGGACGGCAACCAGCGGCGCAACGTGTTGGCCACGGCATCCTGCTCGGGCCGCGAAACGATGTACGTGGGCGAGCGCTGCAGCATCGTCACGTGCTGCGCGGTGCCGGCCATCGCGGGCACCAGCGTGACCGCCGTGGCGCCACTGCCGATCACCACCACGCGCTTGCCGCCGTACGACAGATCGTTCGGCCAATGCTGCGGATGGACGATGCGGCCTTGGAAAGTGTCCATCGCGGGCCACGTCGGGGCGTGGCCCTCTTCGTAGTCGTAGTAGCCGCTGCACATGTAGAGGAACTTGCAGGTGAACAGCACCGGTTCCTCGCGCGAGCCATCGCAGCGTAGCGCCTGCACGGTCCAGCGCGCGGCGGCGGAATCCCAGCTCGCACCCGTCACCTTATGGCGGAAGCGGATGGATTTGTCGATGCCGAACACGCCTGCGGTGTCGCGGATGTAATCGAGAATCGTCTGACCGTCGGAGATGGCCTTGCTGCTGTGCCACGGCCGGAAGCTGTAGCCGAGCGTGAACATGTCGGAGTCCGATCGGATGCCCGGATAGCGGAACAAGTCCCACGTGCCGCCGATGGATTCGCGCCCTTCGAGGATGGTGAAACGCGCCGACGGGCAGCGCTCGCGCAGGTGATACGCCGCGCCAATGCCCGAGAGGCCCGCGCCGACGATGAGCACGTCGAGGTCGGTATCCGGCGCGGCTGCCCGGTTGCGGGGCACGCCGGGGCTGGCGCTTCGCTCCATCGTCGTATTCATGCGGTCTCCTGTTTGCAGCCTTGCGGGCAGGCGTGGCAAATTTCGCTCTAAATGTGGTGTGATTCGTCACCACTTTAATTTTCAGGCGTCCTGACGTCAAATAGCGAAATGGAGAAAACACTTGAAACAGACGACGCCCCAGTCAGAAAAGGCCGCCCGTATGGCGGCGTGGCGCCGGAGGCACGTGCAGCGGAGCGCCGCGATGCGCTGATCCGTGCTGGCACGCGCGTCTTCGGCACGGTGGGCTTTCGCAAGGCCACCGTACGCGCAATCTGCCAGGAAGCGAAGCTCAACGACCGGTACTTTTACGCCGCCTTTGACAGCACCGAAGCCCTGCTGCGTGCGACCTATCAGCAGCATGCCGAAGACTTGCGCGCGCAGGTGTATGAAGCCACCGCCGCTGCGGAAGGCACGCTGGAAGCTCGTATCGACGCCGGCCTGCACGCGTTTTTCGTGTTCTTGCGTGAACCGTGTGCGGCGCGCGTGCTGCTGCTGGAAGTGATGGGCGTGAGCCCGGAAACGGACGCGACCTACCAGCGCAACCTGCTGGAGTTCGGCAAGCAGATCATGGCGAATGCCCAACTGCCCGGCGCCCACAATGACGATGACGCCGAGTTGCGCGCCGACCAACGCATCATCGGCCTGGCGCTGGTGGGCGCCCTGACCAACGTCGGTGCTGCGTGGCTTCTGACCGGCTATCGAGATCCCGAAGAGAAGATGGTGCGCAACTGCCGGCAAGTCGTGCTCGGCACGTTGCGCGCCATGCTGGGCGTTTAGGCCGATCCTTCCAGCCTGCCCAGTCGAACCACGGTCACGCCGGGGGCCAGATGCCGCAGCGATGGCTGCAGCAGCACGCAGTTGTCGTACGGCGTGACGATCTGCAGCGCTGCATCGGTAGCGATGACGGTGCCGGCGCGGGCGATGGTCTCCATGCCGCGATAGTCGTCCGCAAAACGGAACGCCGTGGATTTGGCGACCACCGGATCGGTCACCCGAATGCAACGCACCTCCAGCGCAGGCGCCATGCCCAGCCATTCCGATACTGCTGACGCATCGACGGTGCCCAGCGCCACCAGAAAACGCGCGCACGCGTCCAGCGCAACATCCCGGCTCACGCGTTCGAAGTGTTGACCGCATTCGATGAGCAGCGCGTTCTTCGGACTGGCGGCATCGCCAAAGCCGCCGTAGTCGCGCAAGCGGCGACCGGCAGCATGGCCGGCATCGATCATCAGATGCGAAGCCGCGCCAACGAGGCGGCCCAATGCGACGCCTTTGGCGTGCGGTCCGGTCAGCATCAGCGGCTCGGCCTTCTCATGCATCGAGTGAATATCGAGCAGGTAATCGACCGTGTCGATCACTGGCCGCAGCTCACGCGCGCGGCGCAGTTCCAGCGAGTTGCCGGGGCCATCAAGCTTGTCTGCAGACCACACGCGATTCAGGTCTTCGTCGATGAAGCGCGTGGCATCCGGGTCGTTGATATCGAAGCGCTCATACGCCTCGACGTTGGCAAATGACAGCGTGAGCCGGCCACGTGCCGGGCGCACGCCGGCCGCCAGCAGCGCATCCACCGCAATCGCGCCGCACAGCTCATTGCCATGCGTGAGCGCGTTGATCATGACGTGCGGGCCCGGCACGCCGCTGTCGAACGTATGGACGTAATCAATGCCGTGTGTGCCGGTCTTCCAACGGCGGATATCAGGCTTGTGCAACTCGATCGGGTAGACCGGCAGCGTGGCGCGCAGCGCCTCCAGGGTCATCATGCGAAATCCTTCGGTGTGACGAGAATTCTGTTCAGGTTCGATCCGCACGAGCGCGCCCGCGCAGCATCCACAGCGAGGCCAGGCTGATCAGCGTGGTCGCAAACACATAGAAACTTGGCGACGTCTTGATGTGTGTGACACCGATCAGCCACGTGACGATCAGCGGCGAGAATCCACCAAAGATTGTCACGGACAGGTTGTAGCTCAGCGCCAGGCCCGTGCCACGCGTGCGCGTCGGGAAGATATCGGCAAGCAGCGCAGGCAGCGGCGCCAGGATGGCCGCCAACAGCACGCCCACAATCGCCTGCATGACCAGCAACGTCCAGAACGTCGGTTGTGCGACCAGCGTGGCAAACATCGGATACGTCGACAGCGCAATCACCACCATCGCAATCGACACCACGCGGATGCTGCCGAAACGATCCGCCAGCAGGCCGAACGCCGGTGCCATCACCATCAGCATCGCGCCCGTGATCATCGTGCAGACCAGCGACGCACTGGTCGCGATGTGGAGTTGATTGATGGCATAGGTCGGCATGTAGACCTTCTGCACGTAGTTGAATGCGGTGACAGCCACGACCACGCCCGCGCCCAGCAGCAGCCCTGGCAAACCTTGCGTGAGCGTGTCGCGCAGCGGCGAGCGCGCTTGCAGCGCAGCCGGCGCTTCCGCCTGCATGGTTAAAAACTCCGGCGTTTCAGGCGTATGGCGGCGGATGTAGACGCCAATCGGGCCGATCAGCAAGCCGAACAGAAACGCCACGCGCCAGCCCCATGACTCCACCTGCGCGGTGGGCAGCGCGTAGGTGATCCACGCGCTCAAGCCCGCTGCCAGCAATGTGGCAAGACCCTGCGTGGCGGCCTGCCAGCTCGCGTTGTAGCCCATGCGCTTGCCGTTGGCGTGTTCGATCATGAACGCCGTGGCCGACCCAAATTCTCCGCCGGCCGAAAAGCCCTGCAGCAATCGCGCCATGATCACGATGGCCGGCGACCACAGGCCGATCGACGCATAGGTCGGCGCGAACGCGATCATCGCCGTGCCCAGCATCATCAGCAGGATCGACCAGGTCAGCGCGGCCTTGCGCCCCACGCGGTCTGCATAACTGCCAAGCACCATCGAGCCGAGCGGGCGCATGATGAACGACACGCCAAACGTCCCGACGGAGAGCATCAGCGAACTCCACGCATCGCCCGTCGGGAAGAACAGCTTGCCGATGGTGATGGCGAAATAGCCGTAGATCAGCAAATCGTAGTATTCGAGCGCGTTACCGACGCTAGCCGCCAATACGGCTCGCCAAGGCGCAGGATGTCGATAGGTGTCGGCGCTGCGTGCTGCTGCGCCGCTCGCGTTGAGGGTGTGGGCTGGCATGGTTGTCTCCCCGTGGTCTGTGCCGACCCGCCTGGTTTGCCGAACGGCGCTGGCGGGCGAAGGTTGCGGAGGAGTCTAGGGGCCGCGCCGAGGCGGCTTGTGCCGTTTCGGCACAAGGTTGGGCTTTTTGCGATGCGCCTCAGGCGAGATCCGCGCGGGCGTTGGCATTGGCGTTATCGACGGCACGTTGCCATACCTCGTCAAGCAGCGCGCTCTGGTTGCTGCGCACCCGCATCATGCGGATGTTGACGTGGATGTGCCAGGCATCATCGCCGGCGGGACGCAGTTCGCCCGCGTTCAGGTGCGGCCTGGCCAGGCGATACGGCAGCCACGCCATGCCGAATCCGCGCAGGGCCATCTCTTCCACCGCTTCGTAAAAATCCGCCTGGAACACGGGCTGCAGATGCGCCTTCCGATCGGCGGCAGCCAGATGGCTGTCGAGCATCTGCCGCAATGTCAGCCCACGCGCAAAGGCCAGCCATGGAAGCGGTGCGGCAGCCGAGCCCGGCAGCGTGAAGCGCGGGCGGCCGCGCTTGTCGGGCGCACTCACCGGCACGAGCGTCTCGCTGCCCAGCAGGCAATGGTCGTACTTGCGCGGATCGAGCAGCGCATCGGCCTGTGGGCTGGCGTAGGCGATCAGCAAATCGACCGTGCCATCGGCAAGGGCCAGCACGCCTTCCTGCGTGCCACCCGTCGTCACGCTGAGCGGAAACACACCGCGCTGACGCGCCAGTGTTTCGTACCAGCCGGGGACGAACGTGCGCGCCAGCGTGCGCCCGGTGCCGATCTTGAGCGCCACGGGCAGTTGCGCCTCCCGCAGCAGCAAGCGCGCATCGTTCAGGCCGTCGACGGCATTGGCGGCCGCATCCAGAAACAAGCGCCCTGCCGCGGTAAGCGTGACGGGATGCTCGCTGCGCTCGACCAGTGCGGTGCCCACCCATTCCTCCAGGGCCTTGATCCGGCGGCCGAATGCGGGGTGCGTGACGTTGCGGTTCTCGGCGGCGCGGCTGAAGCTGCGCGTCTTGGCCAGTTCCTTGAAGTCTTCCAGCCATTTGATCTGCATGGCGCGTCCGGTCTTTTGTGGTGAGCGTGAGGTCTGCGCATTATCTCCGCAGCCTGCGCGAACAGCCTTAACGTGCGTGCCGTATCGTTATCATCTTGAGCAAACGATCCGCCACGCCTTCATGTCCGCACTTCGCCCGCTCTCCATCGGCATTGCCGGCGCCGGTAACGCTGGCCTCGCCGCCGCCATCGCGTTTGCTCGCCAGGGGCACGACGTGCACGTCTTCGAAAAGCACCCGCAGTTGACCGCCATGGGCGCGGGCCTGCTGGTCCAGCCGCAGGGCATCCGCGCGCTGGAAGCGCTCGGTGTGGGCCGCGAGCTTGAGGGTATCGGCGCGCCGATCGATCGACTGATCGGCCTGAGCCATCGCGGCTGGCGTCTGCTCGACATTGACTACGCCGAGACGCCCGGCCGCGCCGTCACGCGCCAACCGCTGTCGTCCATGCTGTACGACGCCGCCTTGCACGCGGGCGCAGCATTCCACTTTGGTTGCGCAATCCAGCAACTGCTTCTCGATGGGCCGCGAGCGCGGGTCACACACGCACAGGGCGAATCGATCTTCGACCTGTTTGTGATTGCCGATGGCGCGGCCTCTGCGCTGCGTGAGCCCGCAGGCCTGGCCGGCCCGTCGAGCACCTACCGATGGGGCACGCTGTGGTTCCAGGGATGGGTGGACGGCTGGAACCCGCGCGTGCTGCAGCAGCGCTTTCGCGGCACGCGCGAGATGATGGGCCTGCTGCCCACCGAAGTGGACGGCAACTGCACGCGCCTGTCGATGTTCTGGAGCCTGCCCGGCGATGCTGTCGACGCCTGGCGCCAGACCGACATCACACAGTGGAAGGCACATGTGCTGCGCCTATGGCCGCAAGCCGCGCCCATGGTCGAACAGATCGGCTCACACGACGATATGCCTTTCGCCGTCTATCGCCACACATGGCCACGCGCGCTGGCCAAACCGCCCTACTGCGTCATCGGCGATGCCGCGCATGCCATGAGCCCGCAGCTTGGCCTGGGGACCACCCTGGCCGCCCAAGATGCCCTGGCACTCGCCGCGTGCGTGCAAGTGCATGGCCCCGCTGATGGCGCCCTCGCCTACCACGCCCGTCGTCTGCGGACCGTGCAGGCCTACCAGACACTGAGCCGTGCGCTCACACCGTGCTTCCAGGCGCAATACGGCGGTTGGATGCGAGACGTGGTGTTTGCCACCGGCTTGCGCGTGCCGGGTGTCGCGTGGCTGATGAAACGCAGCCTGGCAGAGCCGCCGGCTCGCGATGCCGCATTCGCTCCAGCTGCGGCTTCCACGGCCGCGAGCGAAAAGCCACAGGCATGACACCACGCCATCCATCAGCATGAGCCTGTTGCACACCTTCCTTCCCGAGCATCAGTTCTGCGAGCAGCACCACATACGGGTCAATGCATCGCCCGCGCGCGTGCTCGACATGGCCTCGCAACTTCACGTCACGGATTTCCCGGTAGCCAGGCTGCTCCTGTATCTGCGCGCCATCCCGGCGCGCATCGCCGCCGCGCTGGGCAAGCCCAGTGCGCGACGGATCGACGCCAGGTTCGGCCTGCACGATTTCACCGTTCTCGGCCGCGATGGAGATCAGGAATTCGCCCTCGGCTTGGTCGGCCGCTTCTGGGAATCCGCCGGCGGGCTCATCCACGTTGAAGCCAGTGCATTTCGCACGTTCTCCGAACCCGATATCGCCAAGCTGGTCATGACGTTCGTCGCTCGGCCCGAGGGCGCCGACACGCTGCTGACCACGCGCACGTGCGTGCATTGCTCCAGCACAACGGCGCTGCGCCGCTTCACGCCTTACTGGATACTGATCCGCATGCCCAGCGGGCTGATCCGCCGGATGATGCTGCAGCGGATCAAACAGCTTGCGGAGGCAGACGACGCTCCGCTTGCACGTCCAGAATAACCAGCGTGCCGGCGCTGCCGGCGTCCACGCTGTGCGGCACGCCGGCAGGCACCACATACAGCTCGCCGCGCGAAACGATTACCGCTTCGTCGCCGATACGCAAACGCAGCTGCCCATCGATGACCAGTAACCCTTCGGCATAGCCATGCACCTCGTTGGGATACGGCGTGCCATCCATGCGCAGCACCTTGAAGTTGCCGCCACCAAAACGTTCCAGCACGCGAGACGACCATGCGCGCGGCAGCGCGTCGGCCTCGGCATTGAGATTGACAAGCGGCACGCCGGCCTCGCCCAAGATATGAGAAGCGCTGAGCATACCAGTCGATGCGCAACAAGAACGGCGCCGCCGCATTCCTGCGGTGGCGCCCCATTCTGTGCGAATGATCCACCCGTGCTTAGGTGCTGTAGAACGCAGCGTCCATGTCCGACAGCGCATTCATGTCGTCCGCAGGCCTCAGGTGGTCCACCCGATAGCCGTGCTTGTACACCGCCACCAGGCGCACCTCGTTCACCGGTTCGACATTCAGCTTCATGCGGATGCGCGATACGTGACTATCGATCGTGCGGGTGTACTCCGACGAGTTGCGGCCCCACACCTGCCCGAAGATGTGGTCGCGCGATAGTGTGCGGCCCACGTTCGAAAACAACAGCAGCGCCAGCTGGAACTCGATGCCCGTCAGCGTAACCGGCTCGCCGTGCAGGGTGACCTGCTGGCGCTGGGGATTGAAGTGATAGGGCCCTACCGCGAATGGCAGGCGGCCATACGGAATGGGATATGCACGGCGCAGCAGCGCGTCGACGCGCGCACGCAGCTCGGCAATGCGGAACGGCTTGGCGATGTAATCATCGGCGCCATGCGTGAGCGCGCGCACAAGGCTTTTCTCGCCCTCTTCAGCCGTGACGAACAGGACCGGCAACACATCCTTGTGGCGGCTGCGCACGACGCTCAGCACGTCGATACCGAGCATGCCAGGCGTATGCCAGTCGAGGATCAGCATGTCGTACGACGACCGGCCCAGCATGCGCAGCAAGGTTGAGCCGTCGGTGTAGGTCACCACGTCGTGGCCGGACTGAGACAGGATCTGGACGATGACTTCGCTTTGGAAGGGATCGTCTTCAAGCAAGGCGATACGCATGTTCGGCTCCATGAAAATTCGCACATGCGTAGGGGGTGGGTGCCGGAATTGATGGCGCTTATTCAAGCGCGTTCAGCGCGTTCCGTTGCATGCGTTACGTGGCTGCAATTTTCATGGCGAGGTTTGGTACGAACCATGAGAAGAGTCCTAATTTGTGAAGGCCGTTGAAACACGGTTGCGACATGCATTCGTCAAACGGAAAAAAAAGCCCGGACAATGATGTCCGGGCGGCGGTGCTTCCCACAACAATGTGACGGGATCAGAAACACCCAAGGGTCGCATGTGCCAGACACATCGCAGTGCACCGGGGGGAAGCACTGCAACGCTTACGGGGGTGACGTCATGGAGGGTCCGACGTACTGGTCCGGCACACGTGGAGCGCATGATGCCGTGCGATACGTGCAACGGGAGCAGTCGTGACAACATTTAACGTGCCCAGCTTCTTCGCGGCGACACGTCAGGTGGGATCGGCGTTTTCCAGCTCTTGCCGGATCGACTCGGTCAGCATGTCGATCAGCAAGCGAACGCGCCTGGGAACGAACCGAGCAGAGGGTGTGACGAGGTTGATCGGCTCACCGCTGGTCGCATAGTCCGGCAGCACGCGAACGAGTCGCGGCAGCGGTGCGTTGGCGCGCGCCACGGCACTCGCATACAGCGGCAGCGGGCCGATACCGGCGCCTGAAGCAATCAACGTTTCCAGGTAAATCAGGCTGTCGGCATTCAGGCGCGCACGCACAGCCACGGTTTTCAGCCCATCGGGGCCGACGAGGCGCCATTGCGTTTCGCCGCGTCCGGTGCCGCGAAAATCGAGGCAGCAATGGTCGGCCAGCCCTTGTACGGTGTCTGGCGCACCGCGGCGCTGCAGGTAATCGGGCGACGCGAACAAGCCGATGCGCAACACGCCAAGCGACCGCGCCACCAGCGAACTATCGGCCAGGCGTCCAACGCGGACGGCAAGGTCGAAACCTTCCTGCACGAGATCGACATTGCGCGGCGTCAGGACGACGTCCAGATCGATCTCCGGATACAGCTGCATGAAGCGCGCCGCCACCGGCGCTACCAGCAGACGGCCGACGTCTTCGGAAGACGTGATCCGGACCTTGCCGCGCGGCAGGTCCTGCAGCTCGCCCGCGCAGGTCGTGGCGCGCTCAATGTCTTCCAGTGCGTGCGACGCCACCTGATACAGGCTTTGGCCCGCGTCCGTCAGATGGAGCGTGCGCGTGGTGCGCTGTAACAGTCGCACGTTCAAATCCTGTTCAAGCGCAGCGATGCCGCGACTGACGGACGATTTAGGCAAATCGAGCCGCGTTGCCGCTGCCGTGAAGCTCCCCGCTTCGACCACGCGCACGAACAACGCCAATTGGTTCAGATCCATGGTTTCCTCCTCTTATCGTGATGCGCGCCAGCCGGATTGTTATTGTCTCGTATAGAGCAACATTTTTTCCCACCATAACCGACTAGTGCAAACGAGGCAACTACCCTACATTTGGTGTATGACAAATGCCCAATTTCAGGAGAACCGCATGGAAACCCTCGTGCAACCGCAAGTGCAGCGTGCCCGCCTCGTCGAGCGCATCATCACGGGCCGCCCCACCTCGGACGGCGCGGGCGTGAAGCTCACCCGCGTGCTGACGAACAACCTGCAACGCCGGCTCGATCCGTTCCTGATGCTGGATGCGTTTCGCAGTGACGACCCGAACGACTATCTGGCCGGCTTTCCCGATCATCCGCACCGCGGCTTTGAAACGGTGACGTACATGATCGCGGGCCGCATGCGCCACCGCGACAGTGCGGGCCACGAAGGCCTGCTGCAACACGGCGGCGTGCAGTGGATGACGGCCGGCAGCGGCGTCGTGCACTCTGAAATGCCGGAACAGGAAGATGGTGTGATGGAAGGCTTCCAGCTGTGGTTGAACCTACCCGCCAGCGACAAGATGACGACACCGTGGTACCGCGACATTCCGTCGAACGAGATTCCCGAGTTCACGACGGAAGACGGCGTGGCCGTACGCGTGATCGCTGGGGAGTCGCACGGCGTGCAAGGCGCGATGACGCGTGAAGCGACACAGCCGCTGTACCTCGACATCACGCTGCCGGCCGGTGCATCGTTTGCACAGCGGCTGCCGGCCGGACACAACGCGTTCGTCTACGTGTTCCGTGGCAGCGCGCTGGTAGGTGACGCCGAAGCGTCTGGCGACGCCGGGCTGCAGCGCGTGGAAGACAAGCAGATGGCCATCCTCGCCAACACGGAAGGCAGTGACGGGGTAGTGATCCGTGCAGGCGACGCTGAGGCGCGTGTGTTGCTGGTGGCCGGCAAACCGCTGAACGAGTCGATCGCGCAATACGGCCCGTTCGTGATGAACACGCAAGAAGAGATCTTCCAGGCCGTGCGGGACTTCCAGGCCGGCAAGTTCGCCTAAGCCCAAGCCTCAAAGAAAAACCGCCGCTCGGTTTCACCAGAGCGGCGGTTCGTCCAACAGCGCGATCTGCTCGCGCAACTCCAACACCCGGTCCTGCCAGTAGCGTTGCGTGTTGAACCACGGAAACGCTGCAGGAAACGCCGGATCGTTCCAGCGACGCGCCAACCAGGCGCTGTAGTGCAGCAAGCGCAGCGTGCGCAGCGCTTCGACCAGATATAGCTCGCGCGTGTCGAATTCGCAGAAGTCCTCGTACCCGGCCAGCAGGCTGGCGAGCTGCGATTGCATCGACGCGCGATCGCCCGAGAGCAGCATCCACAGATCCTGCACGGCCGGGCCGGTGCGGCTGTCGTCAAAGTCGACGAAATGCGGACCGGCGCTGCGCAGTGGATCGCCCTGCTTGGCGTCGGCCTCTTCGATCCAGAGCACGTTCGAGGCGTGGCAATCGCCGTGCAGGCGCAGCAATGAAACGTCGCCTGCGCGGTCGTAGCAGCGGCGCACGCCGTCGAGTGCGGCGTCAGCCACGCTGCGCCAAGCCGGCAACAAATCGGGCGGGATGAAATCGTGTTCGAGCAGCCAGTCGCGCGATTGCACGCCGAAGGTGTCGATGTCGAGTGCGGGCCTGGCCACGAACGGCCGCCGCGCACCCACGACATGGATGCGACCAAGGAAGCGGCCCATCCACTCAAGCGTGTGGTCTTGGTCGATGGCCGGCACGCGGCCTGCGCAACGCGGGAAGACCGCGAAGTGCCAACGCTCGAACGCGTGCAGCGTGCGGCCGTCGATTTCCAGCGGCGCGACCACGGGGATCTCCGCCGCTGCGAGTTCTGCCGTGAAGGCGTGTTCCTCGACGATCTGCGCATCGGTCCAGCGGCTCGGGCGGTAGAACTTGACCACCACCGGCGCGCTATCTTCCACGCCGGCCTGGTAGACGCGGTTCTCGTAGCTGTTGAGCGCGAACATGCGGCCGTCCGGCATCAGCCCGACCTGCGCCAGCGCATCGAGGATGCTGTCGGGCGTCAGGCCGTCGTAGGGCGCGTCAGCTGATGCGGGTGGGCCGTCGTCGTGCATCAACGTCAGGCTTTACGGCCGCCGAGCAACGCAGCCGCCTTGGCGAACAAACCATTGAACGGCTGCTTGGCCGGCTGTGCCTTATGGGCGGGCTGCGCGGCTTGCGTGTTCGATGCACGGCGTTGTTGACCGCCCTGCCCGCCTTGTCCATTGCCTTGGCCCTGGCCTTGACCATTGCCCTGGCGCTGGCCGCGCGCTTGCGATTGGCCGTTGCCGGCACCGTGGCCGGTGCGCGGCTTGGGTGCGGCTTGACCGTCGCGTTGGCCTTGCGCCTGGCGCTGGCGGCTGCCGCCACCATTGCGACCCTGGCCTTGATTCTGCCCCTGCCCTTGCCCTTGACCGTTGCCGCTCGACTCGCGACGCGGTTCGCGAGGCTCACGCGGTGCCCGCGGCTCGCGCGGGGCAGCGTTGCCGCTGGCCTGGCGAGGCTGCTGGCTGCGGCCACCGCCCGGGCGGCCACCGCGCGCGTTGCCGCCGCGGCCCGCCGGGTTGCGCCCGTTCGGAATCGGCTCCGCCGCGATGGACGGGTCCGGCTCGAAACCTTCCAGCACGGTACGCGGCAGTTCGCGCTTGATGAGGCGCTCAATGTCGCGCAGCAAGCCATGCTCGTCCACGCAGACCAGCGAGATCGCCTCGCCCTGCGCACCCGCGCGGCCCGTGCGGCCGATACGGTGCACGTAGTCTTCCGGCACGTTCGGCAGGTCGAAGTTGACCACGTGCGGCAGTTGGTCGATGTCGATACCGCGCGCGGCGATGTCGGTGGCAACCAGCACGCGCAGCGTCCCAGCCTTGAATTCCGTCAGCGCACGCGTGCGCGCCGATTGGCTCTTGTTGCCGTGGATGGCCAGCGCGGGAATGCCGTCGCGCGTGAGCTGCTCGGCCAGGCGGTTCGCGCCGTGCTTGGTGCGCGTGAACACCAGCACCTGGTGCCAGTCGTTGTCGCGCACGAGCTTGGCCAGCAGTTCGCGCTTGCGCTCGCGGTCGACCGGGTAGATGCGCTGCTCGACCGTCTCGGCCGTCGTGTTGCGGCGCGCGACTTCAATCAGCGCCGGCTTGTCGAGCAGGCGGTCGGCCAGTTCGCGGATGTCGTCGGAGAACGTTGCCGAGAACAGCAGGTTCTGACGCTTCGCCGGCAGGATGTTGAGGATCTTGCGGATGTCGTGGATGAAGCCCATGTCCAGCATACGATCGGCTTCGTCCAGCACCAGCAATTCAATGTGCGACAGGTCGATGGTGCGCTGACCGACGTGGTCGAGCAGGCGGCCCGGCGTGGCCACGACGATATCGACACCGCGCTTGAGCGCATCGATCTGCGGGTTGATGCCGACGCCGCCGAACATCACCATGGACTTCAGCGGCAGGTATTTGCCATAGGCGCGCACGCTTTCTTCAACTTGCGCGGCAAGTTCACGCGTGGGCGTCAGCACCAGCGCACGGATCGGGAAGCGCATGCCCTGCGGCGTCTGCACCTTGTTCGGTTGCGCCGCAGACAGGCGGTGCAGCAGCGGCAGCGTGAAACCGGCGGTCTTGCCGGTGCCGGTCTGAGCACCGGCGAGCAGGTCACCTCCCCTGAGAATGGCGGGGATGGCCTGGCGTTGAATTGGAGTAGGTTCTGCGTAGCCGAGTTCGGCCACGGCACGTACCAGCTTGTCTGACAAGCCGAGTTCGGAAAACGACATGGAAAAGCGATTGGACCGGCGTGTCCCGCGCATTCGTTCGTGCGCCAATCGTGGACAAAGCCTGGGTAGGTGACGGGGCGACTGGACCCCGGGGACTGCAAGAAGGAATCTAGTTTAACAGGTGATGGTGTTTACCCCACCGGGGCGCGCAACGCAGCCAACGGCGCGTTCACCATATCCCCAGCCGTTCGGCCAACGAATACCGCGCCATATACCGCCGGAAATACGCCAGGAACGCTTCTTCGGCCGGCGCCAGACCGCTCCCATCTCTCTCGCGAAGACCCGCAAGCGCAGGTGGATGTCTCGACGCAGGGCTTTGGCAGGCTTGGCCAGGCCATCGGCGCGATCGGTCTGCCGACGCTTGTCGTCCAGGAAGAGGTGGCTATCACCTCCCCACCCTTGCACAAAACGCTGCCGCATTCTTCGGCGGCCTGACATCGCTCCATCAGCCAGCCGGCTGACCCGCCCAGGGTCACCAAAGGGGGGCGAAAACCTCTCTCTCTTGTTTCTTGATGTTTGCGCCCACTCACTTTCCAGGCCTCGTGTTTCATACGTTGGCTGTGCACGCTCCTCCTGTCTAGAGTGCTTGCTCGAATTGGGCGCTTGGTGTTTTCAAACGTCTGTTCCTAACATGCCCGGGCAACCCCATACACATGTTTGAATCGTACGTTCGAGCGCTGCACCGCAGCAATCGAGCCCGATATCAGGCTTAAAAAACGAGGTAGGAGACATGGGACGTCCTGGAGCAGGAGACACCAAGGGCCGCATTCTGGAAGCCACCGAACTGTTGTTCATCGAGTTCGGCTACGAGGCGATGTCGTTGCGGCAGATCACGGCGCGCGCCAAAGTCAATCTGGCGGCGGTCAACTATCACTTCGGCAGCAAGGAAGCGTTGATGCAGTCGGTGCTTGGGCGCCGGCTCGACCCGCTCAACACGCGCCGGCTGGCGCTGCTGACCGCGTGCGAAGAACGCTGGACCAAGGAGCAACTGACCTGCGACCACGTGCTCGGCGCGCTGTTTGTGCCAGCGCTGCAGATGGCGCGCAACCCCGACACCGGCGGCCCCGCATTCCTGCGCCTGATGGGGCGCGTGTATTCCGACACCTCACCGTTCGTGCAGAGCTATCTGCTCGGCCACTATGCGCTGGTGTTCGATCGCTTCTTCGAAGCCTTCTCGCGTGCGCTGCCGCACCTGCCGCGCGCTGAACTCGGCTGGCGCCTGCACTTTGCGCTCAAGGCGCTCGCCGGCGTGCTGGCCGGAGACGACCTCAATAACCTGCTGCCGCTGTTCACGCAGGGCAAGACGATGAACGATGCCTCGCTGCTGGCACGCCTGACGGCGCTGGTGGTGGCTACGCTCAACGCCCCGCTGCCCGGCGAGGCCGGTGCGCTCGATCAGGTGGTCGAGCTGGCCGAAGCGCAAGTTCCCACGCCCGTCGCGCAAGCAGATGCCGCCCCCAACGGCAACGACAGCGGCTACGGCGGCTCAGGTCGCCACGCCGGGCACGGCAATGGCCGCGCCGAACGCAGCGCGACGCCCACCACCGCCTCGCCCTTCGCCGGTGACCTGTTCGGCCGCACACCCGCGCGCGCCAGCGCCGACGATGCCGCGGACGCCCACGACGATCTCGGCGCCGGTGCGCACGACGATACTCATGGTGACGACAGCGACGTCGGCGGCCCCGCGCCCACCGCACGCACCAGGGCATTGGCCATTCGCCGCAGCAATGCAGCACGCGCGATCTTCCCAGCCAATCCGATGCGCCCCTGGCGCAGCCCTAACGCCTGACAACGCTGGTGCCGCCTGGAGTTCCCGTATGTCTGCCGTGTGCAGGCACGGGAGTCGCTCCGGCATTCTGCAGGTGCCGCCGGTGTTCGAGATATCCGGCCCGTAGACGCATCGAATGGAGACCCTCATGATGACGATCTGGATCGTCCTGCTTTGCATCGGCGTGCTTGGGCTCGCCAGCATGGAAGCCTCGGCGTTCGCCTGGCTGGTCGCGACCGCCGTGTGGCTCGTGGCAGGCGCCTGGCTGGGCTTGGTGGGCCCGGTGATGACTACGGTACTCGCCATCGTCTTTGTGCTGCCGGCGCTGGTGCTCGCGCTCAAGCCGCTGCGCCGGGCACTCATCACGCGCCCGGTACTGGCAATGTTCCGCAAGATCATGCCGGAGATGTCGCAAACCGAGCGCGACGCCATTGAAGCGGGCACGGTCTGGTGGGATGCCGAACTGTTCTCCGGCCGGCCCAACTGGTCGCGATTGCTGTCTTCGCCGCAGCCGCGCCTGTCGGCCGAAGAGCAATCTTTCCTCGACGTGGAAACCGAAAAACTCTGCGACCTTGCCAACGATTGGGAAAGCACGCAGATCTGGCAGGACCTGTCGCCCGACGCGTGGGACTATGCGAAGCGCGCCGGCTTCCTGGGCATGATCATCCCGAAGGAATACGGCGGCAAAGGGTTCTCGGCATACGCTCACTCGCAGGTCATCATGAAGCTGTCGACGCGCTGCTCTGCCGCGGCCGTGTCGGTCATGGTGCCCAACTCGCTCGGCCCCGCTGAGCTGCTTCTGCACTACGGCACCGAAGCGCAGAAAAATCATTACCTGCCGCGCCTCGCACGCGGTGAAGAAATCCCCTGCTTTGCGCTGACCAACGCATATGCCGGCTCCGATGCCGCCGCCATTCCCGATGTGGGCGTGGTCTGCCGCGGCGTGCACGAAGGCCGCGAGACGCTCGGCTTTCGCGTGACATGGAGCAAGCGCTACATCACGCTCGGCCCCATCGCCACGGTGCTGGGGCTCGCATTTCGCGCGGTCGATCCGGATGGCTTGCTCGGCGGCGACAAGGAGCCCGGCATCACCTGCGCGCTCATCCCGACGAAGCACCCGGGCGTGAACATCGGCCGCCGCCATTGGCCGCTCAATGCGGTGTTCCAGAACGGCCCGAACTCCGGCAAGGACGTGTTCATCCCCATCGACTGGGTGATCGGCGGCCAGGCGCAAGTCGGCCGTGGCTGGCGCATGCTGATGGAATGTCTGGCGGCGGGCCGGGCGATTTCGCTGCCCTCATCCAACGTGGGCATGGCCAAGCTGGCCGTACGCAGCACCGGCGCCTATGCCGCCATGCGACGCCAGTTCCGTACGCCCATCGGCAAGTTCGAAGGGATCCAGGAGGCGCTCGGCCGCATGGGCGGCAATCTGTACATGATGGATGCGGCGCGGCGCCTTTCCGCGCTGGCCGTGGACCTGGGCGAGAAGCCCTCGGTCATCTCCGCCATTGCCAAATACCACGTCACCGAACGTGCGCGCGATGTGGTCACCGATGCGATGGACATCGTGGGCGGCAAGGGCATCTGCATGGGCCCGAACAACTTCCTGGCGCGCGCTTATCAGCAGGTGCCGATCGCCATCACGGTGGAAGGCGCGAACATCATGACGCGCTGCCTGATCATCTTCGGGCAGGGCGTGATCCGTTGCCATCCGTATGTGCTGCGCGAGATGACGGCCGCGCAAGGCGCCGATTCAACCGAGACGCTGCGTGCGTTCGATACGGCGCTGTTCGGCCACGGCGCATTCATCGCGGGCAACCTGGTGCGCGCCTTCTTGCATGCGCTCTCCGGCGGGCGCGTGGGAAGCGCGCCGGGCAATGCCGCACCGGAAATGCAGCGCTACTACCGCGCCGTGAACCGCTTTTCGACGGCGCTGGCGCTGCTGTCCGATGTGTCGATGTTCACGCTGGGCGGCACGCTCAAGCGCCGCGAGAGCATCACGGGGCGGCTGGGCGACATCCTCTCGCAGATGTACCTGATCTCGTCCACGCTCAAGCGCTTTGAAGATGACGGCCGCCCTGCCGAGGACGCGCCGCTCGTGCATTGGTCGGTTCAGGACGCGCTGGTGAAGGCGCACGATGCGCTCGACGGCGTGCTGGCCAATTTCCCGAACACTGGCATCGCGGCGCTGCTGCGCGCGCTGATCTTCCCGTTCGGTACGCCGTATCGCAAGCCGTCGGATGCGCTGGCCGCGCAGGTCGCCGAGCTGATGCAAACGCCGGGCGCTGTGCGCGATCGCCTGCTGGCCGACTCGTACTGCCCGACGCCCGAAGTCGACCCGATCGCCTATGGCGAAGCGGCCTTCCGCCTGCAGCCGACCGTGGACGCAATCGAGCAGCGCTTGAAACCAGCCATCCGCGCAGGCAAGCTGCCGCCCGTGCCGCAGAGCCTGCCCGACTTCGAAGCCTGGACCGCACAAGCCGTGGCACAAAACCTCATTGACGAAGGCGAGCGAAAGCAGCTGTGCGACTACGCGCGCTACGGCGAACACGCGGTTGCCGTGGATGACTTCCCGCCCGACTTCAACCTGATGGCCGACCTGCAGCGCCGCAAGGATGCACTCGATGCCCTGCAGGCCGCCGAGCGCCGCGCAGCCTGATGGCGCAGGGGCCTGACTAACGACAACAACAACGATGCAAGACAAGTACCTCGATTTCGTCGGTTCCGGTTTCGGCAAGTGGCTGTCGGCCAACCTCGGCCTGCCGCAGCCTGTGCCGTTGCGCCGTTATGTGCCCGGCGAACCGGAATTTGTCGGGCCGTTCCTGGTGGGCGCGGCGCCGGGCGGCTCCATGCGCGAAACGCTCGCCGCACTGTTTGCCGAGACCGGCGTCCCTACGCGCTTTCATGAAAGCGATCCGGAATGGCTTGGTGCCGCCAACCGGCACGGCCAGATCACGGGCCGCTTTGTCGCCCCGACGGGCAAGGACGGCGAGGCGTTTGATCGCATTGGCGGCATCGTCTTCGATGCCACGGGCATTGCGACGGTCGACGGCCTCGACGCGCTGTATCACGTGTTCCACGATGGCGTGCGGGCCATCGGCCGTTGTGGGCGCGTCGTGGTGATCGGCCGGCCGCCGGAAGGTTGCAAGACGCCCGAGATGGCGATTGCGCAGCGCGCGCTGGAAGGGCTGACGCGCTCTCTTGGCAAGGAAGTCCGGCGCGGCTGCACGGCGCAGCTCGTCTACGTGGCTGAGGGAGCGGAGAACGTGGCCGTATCGACGCTGCGCTTTCTGCTGTCGGCACGCTCGGCGTATGTGTCGGGGCAGGTGGTGCGCGTGCATCGGGCGGCAGCGGTCTCGGTGGACTGGCAGAAGCCGCTGGCCGGGCGCACCGCGTTGGTGACCGGCGCCTCGCGCGGCATCGGCGCGGCCATTGCGCACGTGCTGGCACGTGACGGTGCGCGCGTACTTTGCCTGGATGTGCCCGCCGCGCAGGAAGCGCTGAACGCGGTCGCACAGGAAATCGGCGGTGAGGCCATGGCCTACGACATTGCTGCGCCCGAGACACCCGCCCTGCTCGCGCAGCAACTTGCTGCATTGGGCGGCATCGACATCCTCGTGCACAACGCCGGCATCACGCGCGACAAGACCATCGCCCGCATGACCGAGCCCGCTTGGCGCAGCGTGCTCGATATCAACCTCGCCGCGCAGTTGCGCATCAACGACGCGCTGCTTGCGGCCAATGCGCTGCACGCAGGCGGGTCCATCGTGTGCGTGTCGTCCATCAGCGGCATTGCAGGCAACCTTGGGCAGACCAACTACGCGATGTCCAAGGCCGGCGTGATCGGGCTCGTGCAAGCAGGCGCACCGTTGCTGGCAGAGCGCGGCATCACCATCAACGCTGTCGCGCCGGGCTTTATCGAGACGCAGATGACAGCGGCCGTGCCGTTTGCCATCCGCGAAGCCGGCCGCCGCATGAACGCGATGAGCCAGGGCGGCCAGCCCGTCGACGTGGCCGAGACGATCGCGTGGTTCGCCAACCCGGCGTCCAACGGCGTGACGGGCAACATCGTGCGCGTGTGCGGGCAAAGCCTGCTGGGAGCTTGACGCGACCATGCGCACGCTGGCCCAGCCCTTTCCGATGGTCGCAACCCAGACGCTGGTAACCGAGCCGCCGTCGCCGGGGGCACTGGCCTGGCGCGCGCTGCTGTCGCAACGCAAAGGCAGGCGCGGCGGGCCGCTGCCGCGCCACACCCTGGTGCGCCAGGAGGTGCCGCTCGAGGCCGAACACATTGCGCAGTACGCGGCGGTGTGTGGGTTCTCGCCCGCGCATGGCGTACCGATGACGTATCCGCATCTGCTGGGCTTTTCGCTGCAGCTCATGCTGATGACGGAATCGGCGTTTCCGTATCCGGTGATCGGCCTGGTGCACCTGTGCAACACCATCCGCCAGCACCAGCGTCTGCAGGCGGGCGAACGCGTGCGTGTGGAAGTGCGCCCGCGCCGGTTGTTCCACCATGCGCGCGGGCAAGCGTTCGCCATCGAAACCGCGATCGTCAAGGCCGGCGCGGTGGTGTGGGAATCGCTGTCGACCTACCTGCGCGTGGGCGTGCCGTCGCCGCAGGGGGCACCGTTGATTGCGCTGCCAAGCGTGCAGAACTTGTCGCCCGACGGCCGCTGGGATGTGCCTGCCGACACCGGCCGGCGCTACGCCGGCGTGTCGGGGGACTGGAACCCCATCCACGTATCCAACATCGGCGCGAAGCTGTTCGGCTTTGCGCACCCCATCGCCCACGGCATGTGGACGAAGGCCCGTGCGCTGGCCGCGCTGCTGCCGGCCGCGCCGCTCACGGAAGGCGAAGTGGTGGCCGAGTTCAAGACCCCGCTATCACTGCCCGGCGCGGCGACGCTGTGGCAAGCCAACGAAGCCACGCCCGGCCGCGCGTTTGAGGTGCGCAACGCCACGGGCGACAAGCCCTATCTGCGCGGCATGCTGACGCTGCTGCACGCACAACAAGACAACACGGGAGACTGAATTCATGCTCGTCAACGCGCAGTTGCGCCGCGTCGCCATCCTTGGCGGTAACCGCATTCCGTTCGCCCGCTCGAATACGGCCTACGCTACCGCATCGAACCAGCAGATGCTGACCGCCGCGCTGCAGGGCCTGATCGACCGCTTCAACCTGCACGGCCAGCGTCTGGATGAAGTCGTGGCCGGCGCGGTCATCAAGCACGCGCGCGATTTCAACCTGACGCGCGAAACGGTGCTCTCCACCACGCTCGCCAAGCAGACGCCCGCTTACGACATCCAGCAGGCCTGCGGCACGGGGCTGGAAGCCGCCATCCTCGTTGCCAACAAGATTGTACTGGGGCAGATCGACGTGGGCATTGCCGGCGGCACGGACACCACCTCCGATGCGCCCGTCGGCCTGAACGAAAAGATGCGCAAGATCCTGCTGGAGGCCAACCGCGCCAAGTCCACAGGCGCGCGCGTCAAAGCGCTGGCCGGCCTGCGGCCGTCGATGTTCGTGCGCCCGCTGCTGCCGCGCAACAGCGAGCCGCGCACCGGCCTGTCGATGGGCGAACACTGCGAGCTGATGGCCAAGCGCTGGGGCATCCGCCGCGAAGACCAGGACGCGCTGGCCCTGCGCAGCCACCACAACCTCACGGCCGCCTACGAGCGGGGCTTCTTCACCGACCTGATGACCGCCCACCTGGGGCTCGATCGCGACAACAACCTGCGCAGCAACTTGACCATCGAGCAACTGGCGAAGCTGCAGCCGGTATTCGACCGCAGCGCGGCCGGCACCATGACGGCCGGCAACTCCACGCCGCTCACCGATGGCGCATCGTGCGTACTGCTCGCCAGCGAAGACTGGGCGCGCGCGCACAACCTGCCCGTGCTCGCCTACATGACCTGCGCGGATACGGCTGCCGTCGATTTCTTCAGCAGCACGCCGGAGCAGAACGAAGGGCTGCTGATGGCGCCGGCCTATGCCGTCTCGCGCATGCTGCAACGCGCGGGGCTCACCCTGCAGGACTTCGACTACTACGAGATCCACGAAGCCTTTGCCGCACAGGTGCTCAGCACGCTGGCGGCCTGGGAATCGCCTGAATACTGCCGCGAAAAGCTCGGCCGCAGCGCCCCCATGGGCAGCATCGACCGTAGCAAGCTGAACGTGAATGGCAGCTCGCTTGGCACGGGCCATCCGTTTGCCGCCACGGGCGGGCGCGTTGTCGCGACGCTGGCCAAGATGCTGGCGCAGCGCGGCAGCGGGCGTGGGCTGGTGTCGATCTGTGCCGCTGGCGGCCAAGGTGTCGTTGCCATTCTGGAGCGCCCCGAAACGATGTCGCACTAAACCGCTCGGGCCAAAACGGGAACGGCCCGGGTCTACCAAGATTCAAAAACCCGCGCGGCACACAATAAAACCACGCCGCGTTTTTCATGGACGGAGACACCATGAACACCGTTGCCGACCGCAACAGCCTTACCGACCGCATCTGGCTGAAGTCGTACCCCGAGGGCGTGCCCGCCGAAATCAACCCCGATCGCTATCACTCACTGGTCGAGGTGTTTCGCGAATCGGTGGAAAAGTACCGCACCCGCATCGCCTACGTGAGTGTCGGCACCGAAATGACGTACGACGAGTGCGAACGACAAGCGAAGCAATTTGCAGCGTGGCTGCAATCGCGCGGCGTGAAGAAGGGCGACCGCGTGGCGATCATGCTGCCCAACAGCCTGCAGTACCCCGTGTGCCTCTTTGGCACGCTGCTGGCCGGCGCCATCGTCGTCAACGTCAACCCGCTGTACACGGTGCCGGAACTGGCGCACCAGTTGCGCGACTCCGGCGCGCAGACGATTGTCGTGCTGGAGAACTTCGCGCGCACGCTGGAGCAGGCTTTGCCCGGCAGCCAGGTGCGCAACATCGTCATCACCGGCATCGGCGACCTGATGGGCGGTGCGCTCAACCTCAAGGGCCGCGCGCTGAACTTCGTGATGCGCCACGTGCAGAAGCAGGTGCCACCCTACAAGCTGCCCTCGCCGGTCTGGCTGCGAGATGCGCTGGCCGTGGGCGGCTCGCGCACGATGCAACCGGTGCAACTGGCGCCGGAAGACATCGCCTTCCTGCAATACACCGGCGGCACCACGGGCGTGGCCAAGGGCGCGATGCTCACGCACCGCAACATCATCGCCAACCTGCTGCAGGCAGAAGAGTGGTCCAAGAGCATGCTCAACGGCGGCGTGGAAACCAACGTCACGCTGCTGCCGCTGTATCACATCTTCTCGCTCACGGTGAACCTGCTGATGTTCATGACGCTGGGCGGGCGCAATATCCTGATCGCCAATCCGCGTGACACCAAGCGCGTGATCTTCATCCTGCGCAACGAACGCTTCTCGGGCATTGCGGGGGTCAACACGCTGTTCAACGCACTGCTGGAAGATCCGGACTTCGCCAAGCGCGACTTCTCGGCCATGAAGATCACCATCGGGGGCGGCATGGCGGTGCAGCGTGCGATCGCGCAGCGCTGGAAAGAAGTCACGGGCCACACCATCGTTGAAGGCTACGGGCTGACGGAATGCTCGCCCGTCGTCTCGATGAACCCGCCGCACGTGACCGAATTCAGCGGCACGATCGGGCTGCCCGCGCCGTCCACCGAAGTGCGTTTCAAGCGCGACGACGGCACCATCGCGCCGCTGGGCGAACCCGGCGAACTGCAGGTGCGTGGGCCGCAAGTCATGCGCGGTTACTGGCAGCGCCCGGAGGAAACCGCCAAGTCCATCGACGCCGAAGGCTGGTTCTCCACCGGCGACATCGGGGTGATGGACGCCAACGGCTACATCCGCCTGATCGACCGCAAGAAGGACATGATCCTGGTCTCGGGCTTCAATGTGTACCCGAACGAGATCGAAGACGTGGTGGCGCTGCACCCCGACGTGCTGGAGGTGGCGGCCATTGGCGTGCCCGATCCGGTGGCCGGCGAGCGCGTGAAGATCATCGTGGTGCCGCGCACTGGCGCCCTGACCGAGCCCGCGCTGCTCGAACACTGCCGCGCCCATCTGACCGGCTACAAGATGCCGCGCATCGTTGAGTTCCGCCACGAAGAGCTGCCCAAGTCGACCGTGGGCAAGATCCTGCGCCGCGAGCTGCGCGATGCCGATCCGGACATCAAGCGCGCCCGTGCACAGGCGCAGCAATAACGCCAACACCGGAGACCTGCATGCATTTGCGTACCCTCGCCCTGGCCACGGTGTTGGCCGGCGCCGCACACGCCTGGGGCCAGCCTGCCGCGCCGGATGCTTCCGCGCCTGCCGCGGCCGCACAGACCGCCGCCCCGACCGCCGCATCGCAATCGGCGGCCATCGGCAGCTTTGCCGCGATGGATATCGCCAGGCAGACGGCTTGGCTCGGCAGCCAGGTCAACGCCAACGCGTTTGCGGGCTGGTCCGACGAAGACGTCCTGGCCATGGCGCATGCCATGAAGCCCGAAACGCTGGTGCGTTGGCTCAATGCCGAAGTGGCCAAGCTGCCTGAGTATGAATACCGCATGCGCCGCCAGGAACGCGTGAAAGACCAGTGGCAAAGCCAACCGGCGCTCATGCTCATCCGCTACCGCAACGCCCCACGGCAGGTCTACGCGCGCTGGCTCAAGGGCGGCGCGCACGCCGGCCAGGAAATCATCTACGACGAAACCGTGCGCAAGAACGAGATGTATGGCCACCTTGGCGGGCTCGTCGGCTTCGTGGCGATCTGGAGTGCGCTGGATGGCTCGCTGGCCAGATCGCAGTCGAACCACACGGCGCGGGAGCTTGGGCTGCAGTTCATCGTCGATACGGTCGAGCGTGACGGACGCGCCCACGTGGCAGCCGGCGGCAGCGGCAAGTTCAACGAAGCCAAGATGGTGACCGAAGACGGTGAACGCATGCTGCGGCTGACCTGGGATACGCCAAGCGGTCCGCCCACGTTCTACGCCAAGCGCGTGCGCCTGTATTTCGACCTCAAAAACCCGTGGGTGCGCATTGAAGAAGCGTGGGACGAATCGGGCAATCAGCTCGAGAAAATCGTCATTGAAAGCGTGACGCGCAAGACCTGGAACGACCAGACTTTCAACCCCAAGAATCCGGAATACAAGTTTTAGACCGCCGCCCGAAGACCGTTGTGGGCCAAGGCTCCGCCGACCGGCGGAGAGTATGAAATGAGACTAGGGGAAACCCCTTGTTGCGTGCGTACACGCTAGAGGAAAACTTCGGTCATCGCAGCGCAACCGAACAAAAGCGCTGCGCTATGCTGCGGAAACACAAATCGCCACACCAAGGCGTGATAACAATCCAATCCAGAGAGACAACCACATGAACCGCACCGCCCGCCGCCTTGCTGCAGCCATTGCCTGCGCCGCCGCCAGCACCCTTGCTGCCCCCCTGGCTCACGCCCAATCCACCGCAGAGGCCAACGTGGCCGCAAGCGCCAGCAATGGCAGCGGCAGTGGCATGAGCAGCGGTGGCGGTGGCGGCTTCAGCGGCTTCATGGACAACTACGTCTGGGGCCGCAACGTCATGGCGCTGGGCTGGTTCTACATCCGCCCGATGGATTCGGCCACGCCGCTGACCACCACCACCAGCGCGCTGGGCCTGGGCACCTACCAGTCGCCAGGAACTGACGTGAAAGTCAGTAACGCCAATACGCTGTCGCTCACGTTCACGCACTTCTTTAACGACAACATCGCCGGTACGTTCGTGGGTGGCGTTCCGCCCAAGTTCAACCTGTACGGCAGCGGCAATGTGATCGCGCCGGTGCCGGTGGTCGGGCCGCTGACGCTAGTCAACCTGGGCCTGCCGCAAAACAACCCGGTCGCCACCGTGCGTGAATGGAGCCCGGCGATCGTCGCGCAGTACTACTTCGGCACCAAGGAAAGCAAGCTGCGCCCGTTCGTCGGCGCAGGCGTCAGCTACAACTTCTTCACCAACCTGAAACTGAACCAGAACTTCGTCAACGGCCTGCAGAACCTGGGGCAGGTGCTGCAGCTGGGCATGGGCCAGGTTCCGACTGGCCCGGCCAAGGTGACGGCGGAAACGTCCAGCTCGTGGACGCCGGTGGCCAACGTAGGCGTCTCGTATGAGTTCGCCAAGAACTGGACCGCCATCGGCACGGTGTCTTACCTGCCGCTGAAGACGACCTCCACCATCACGATCCGCAGCCAGCAAGGCCAGGTGCTGGCGGTCAACAAGACCGACATCAAGGTCGACCCGATCGTGTTCGGCTTGGCTGTGGGCTACAAGTTCTAAGCCGCACAATTGCTCCATCGCAAGACGCCACCTCCGGGTGGCGTTTTTCATTGGGGCGCGACCCGATATCATGGCGGACTACTACGACGCGCCGTTTGACGCGCCGATTTCCGGATTCCTCGCCCCGAACCCACCTCACATCCATGAGCCAGCCTTCCATCGCCATCGTCGGAGCCGGCATTGCCGGTGTTGCCTGTGCCAACGCGCTTGCCGCAGAAGGCATTGCCACCACGGTCTATGAGCGCGCTGGCGGTGTCGGGGGCCGGCTGGCCACCACGGTGCTGCCCGAGTCCGCCCCGGCGTATGCGTTCGACCATGGTGCGCAGTCGTTCAACGTGCGCAGCGAGGTCTTCCGGCGCGCGGTGGATGCCGCTGGCCGTCAGGGCTCGGTGCTGCCGTGGCCCGCGCGCTGGGGCCATCGCACGATCGACGCCCTGCAAGCCGACTCGCGCGACGAAGCCCGCTACGTCGGCCTGCCCGGCATGGGCGCACTGGTGCGCAGCCTGGCCGCGCCGCTGGATGTGCGTTTCGGCCACGCCGTCACGCGTGTGGCGCACGATGGTCGACGCTGGACCATCGAGCGCGACGGCACCGACGCCGCGCACGCTGACATCATCGCCCTGGCCCTGCCCGCGCCCGAACTGCCTGCGCTGTTTCATGGCGCCACGCCGGCCTCGTTGCAGGAAGCCATCGCTCCGGTGCACTACGCCCCGTGCTGGGCGCTGATGATGGGTTTTGCGCAACCGCTCGGCTTGCCGTATGACGGCATCCGCATCGACGACGACATGCTCGCCTGGGCCGCCCGCGACAACACCAAGCCGGGCCGCGTCATGGTCGATGAATCCTGGGTGGTGCATGCGTCGCCGGGCTGGTCGGCCGCGCATGCCCAGGACACCCCCGAGCAGGCGCAGCGCGCCATGCACGCCCGCTTTGCCGAAGCCTTCCCGGGCACGCCTCAGCCCGATGTGATGGCTGCACACCTGTGGCCGCACGCGCTGGTCGAGCAGTCGGCCGGCGTGCCCTGCCACTGGGACGCCGCCGCCCGCCTGGGTGCCTGCGGTGACTGGTGCGAAGGCCCGCGCGTGGAAGCCGCGTTCCTGAGCGGTATTGCGCTGGCCGCCAAGATTGCCGAAGCGCTATAAGACTTCGCCCCGGAACGCTACAATATCGGGTTGTCTCGTGTTTCGTGTGCCGGGTCGCTCACCCGGCGGTGGCTTTCTCCTGACGACGCCATGCGCACCCGACGCCAAGTCCTCGCCCTAGCCTTTGCTGCCGTTGCTGCGGCATCGGCGCCGTTGCTGTCTCATGCGCAAGTCCTGCGCAACATTCCGGCGACGGCCCAGGCGGCCCAATTGACCGTCAATTCGGCCAATACCGGCACGCTGAGTACCGGCAGCACCGGCATCGTCCGCATCCTGCTGCTGGGCTTCGGAAGCAGCAGCGCCGATATCCGCTTTGCCCCGGGCGTGCGGATCCTGTCTCTGGACGGGCGGCTGCTGCCGCCGGGTTCGGTGGTCGGCCAGACGTTCAAGGTGCGCTATCAGCTCGACTTGTACCAGCAGTTGCTGACAGCCTGGGTTGTCAGCGATGACGACTACAAGGCTGCGGTGGCTGCGCAAAGTCAGGCGCAAACGCAGTCTCAGTAGTCAGACACCCCACGAAACACGTGCCCCCAGGTCAACCACTGTGAACGGCACATGAAAAAAGTCTTCATCAAAACCTACGGCTGCCAGATGAACGAGTACGACTCGGACAAGATGTCCGACGTGCTCAACGCCGCCGAAGGCCTCGTCCCCACCGACACGCCCGAAGATGCGGACGTGATCCTCTTCAACACATGCTCCGTGCGCGAGAAGGCGCAGGAGAAGGTGTTCTCCGAACTCGGCCGCGTGAAGGCGCTCAAGGCGCTCAAGCCGGACCTCGTGGTCGGCGTGGGCGGCTGCGTGGCCAGCCAGGAAGGCGCGTCCATCGTGGCGCGCGCACCCTACGTGGACGTGGTGTTCGGCCCGCAGACGCTGCACCGCCTGCCCGACCTGATCGCAGCACGCCGCCGCACGGGCCGCTCGCAGGTCGACGTGTCCTTCCCCGAGATCGAGAAGTTCGACCACCTGCCGCCCGCGCGCGTGGATGGCGCCAGCGCCTACGTGTCAATCATGGAAGGCTGCTCGAAATACTGCAGCTACTGCGTGGTGCCGTACACGCGCGGCGAGGAAGTCTCGCGCCCGTTCGACGACGTGCTGGCCGAAGTGGCCGGCCTGGCCGAACAGGGCGTGCGCGAAGTCACGTTGCTGGGCCAGAACGTCAACGCCTACATCGGCAAGATGGGCGACACGAGCGAGCGTGCGGATTTCGCGCTGCTGCTCGAGTACGTGGCTGAGATTCCGGGTATCGAGCGCATCCGCTACACGACCAGCCACCCGAAGGAATTCAGCTCGCGCCTGATCGAGGCCTATGCCACCAACCCGAAGCTCGTCGACCACCTGCACCTGCCCGTGCAGCACGGCTCCGACCGCATCCTGATGGCGATGAAGCGCGGCTACACGGTGCTCGAATACAAGAGCAGCATCCGCAAGCTGCGCGCGATCCGGCCGAACATCTCGATCGCCACCGACTTCATCGTCGGCTTTCCGGGCGAGACCGATGCAGACTTCGCCAAGACGATGGACCTGATTCACGAGATCGGCTACGACACCTCGTTCAGCTTCATCTACAGCCCGCGCCCGGGCACGCCGGCCGCGAACCTGCACGACGATACGCCCCAGGCCGTCAAGCTCGAACGCCTGAAACACTTGCAGGCGACCATTGAAGAGAACGTGGCGCGCATCAGCCAAGGCATGGTCGGCAGCGTGCAGCGCATTCTGGTGGAAGGCCCGTCGCGCAAGGATCCGACCGAACTGCACGGCCGCACCGAGAACAACCGTGTCGTCAACTTCGCCCTGCCCGATCTGCCGCAAGCGCGTCGCGACCAGCTGATCGGCCAGATGCTGGACGTGCGCATCGTGCACGCGTTCCCGCATTCGTTGCGTGGCGAAGTGGCCGAACAGCGTACGGCCAGCGCGACTCACTGATCATCAACACAACCCGACTTGATGAAACCCTCCATCGCAGAATTCACCGCGCCCAAGAACGACAACACGCGCCTGCAGAACCTGTGCGGGCCGCTGGACGAGAACCTGCGCCAGATCGAGCAGGCGCTGGACGTGACCATCAACCGGCGTGGCAGCAAGTTCACCGTGCGGGGCGCCAACGCACAAGGCGCGGCCAACGCGCTGGAGACGTTCTACAACGCCGCACGCGACCCGCTGTCGGTGGACGATATCCAGCTTGGCCTGGTGGAAACCCGCCAGGTGGCTGCGCACGGCGCTTACCTGCCGGAATCGAGCGCCGATACGCCTGACGGCAATGACCTGTCGCCGGTGCTGCATACGCGGCGCACCGATCTGCATGGCCGCACACCGATGCAGCGCGCGTATTTGCGCAACATCCTCTCGCACGACCTGTCATTCGGCATCGGCCCGGCGGGTACGGGCAAGACGTATCTCGCTGTGGCCTGCGCGGTGGATGCGCTGGAGCGCGACGCCATCAAGCGCATCGTACTGACCCGCCCGGCGGTGGAAGCCGGCGAACGCCTGGGCTTCCTGCCCGGCGACCTCGCCCAGAAGGTCGATCCATACCTGCGCCCCCTTTACGACGCGCTGTACGACCTGCTCGGCTTCGACAAGACCCAAAAGATGTTCGAGCGTCAGATGATCGAGATCGCACCGCTGGCGTACATGCGCGGGCGCACGCTCAATCACGCCTTCATCATCCTGGACGAAGCCCAGAACACCACCCCGGAACAGATGAAGATGTTCCTCACGCGGATCGGCTTCGGCTCCAAGGCGGTGATCACCGGCGACACCACGCAGATCGACCTGCCGCGCGGCCAGAAGAGCGGCCTGATCGAAGCGCAGCACGTGCTGCGTGACGTGCGCGGCGTGGCGATGACGCGCTTCACCAGCGTCGACGTGGTGCGGCACCCGCTGGTGGCCCGCATCGTCGAGGCCTATGACGAATTCCATGCCCAGCATAAAGATGCATAAGGACGCCTGAACGTGGCTAAAGCAAAAACCGATACCAAAGCAAAAACCAAGAAGACCCAACCCGCGGCCGCCGAGTCATTCGGCCCGCGCGTCGACGTGTTCGACGCCCAGGGCAAACCCAGGACGGTGGATGCAAGCGCACTGCGCATTGCCTTTGCCGATGGCCGCAGCCTGATCCTCGGTCTGCCGAATACCGTGGATGGGCCGATCACCCTCGTTGCCGAGCACGCCGACGCCGACACGCACGCCATGCTCTCGCTGCGTCCCGAGCATCACGACAGCATCACGTTGCGCATTGAAACCCAGCCCGCCGAATTGGCCGACTCCACGGAAGAAGCCTTCGACGACGACACCGCCGGCGCCGAGATGCTCACGCTCGACCTGACGGTGCAGTACGGCGATGAACTCAAGGCTGCCGCTCGCAAGGCGCTGCCCAAAGAACGCGACATCGAGGCATGGATCGCCCCCGCGCTGTTTGCCGATGCGCAACTCAACGTGCGCTTTGTCGGCGAAGAAGAAGGTCGCACGCTCAACCGCACCTACCGCGGCAAGGACTACGCGACCAACGTGCTGACCTTCTCGTACGCAGAGAGCGCGGAAGACCCGGTCTCCGCCGACATCGTGCTGTGCTGCGCGGTGGTCGAAAAGGAAGCGAAGGAACAAAAGAAGCCGCTGCTCGCGCACTACGCGCACCTGATCGTGCACGGCGCGCTGCACGCCCAAGGCTACGATCACGAAGATCCGGCCGATGCGAAGGAAATGGAAGGCATCGAAACGGAGATCCTCCGCGACCTCGGTTTTGCCGACCCGTACTCAGATCGTTAAAGCGCCACGCGCTTGATGCTCAGACGCCGGCTTCGCGCCGGCGTTTTGCTTTTTCATGTTCCATTCTTGCAGCATGCCGTTTCAACGGTGAATCAACCCGCATTGAAGAAAACCCAGTCCTGACAACGGTTTCCGGGTTTTCCTCCGCCATTCGGCGCATGCTCGCGCCGTTCGAATCGCGCATACACGTCGCACAGGCCGTCCGCCATCCGGGACCCTTGCTGCTCTCCGTATGGCGCATGGGTTTTGCCGTAGCGATTTCTATCCTCCACGCATAAGCCGCCGCTCGAGCGCGCTTCACGAATTCGGCGCAAACGAGCGCCATCGGCCAGCCCGCGCACAGACGGGCAAGGCCACCGCGGGGAGGTCATCATGCGTCAACGCTTCATGGACAGCATTCCGTGGGCCACGCTGCTGCTTGGCGTGGGTGTCGGCACGGCGCTCGCGGTCACGCCGCGCATCGCACACGCTGATCACAAGCAATCGTGCTATGCGGGCATCGTCGTCGTATTTGACGGCGCGTGGCATCCGGGCGCGGTGGTTGGCTGCCGCACGGTCAACATCTCCGACAGCAACAACGTGGTTGGCGCCGAGGTGAACCTCATGGTCGCGCAAGGCACCATCCGGCCGCGCGTGCAGGCGGTGATCGGCAGCACGAGCGTGCAGGCACTCGTTGGCGGCGGCTACGACTTTGCGAGCAGCAAGGCGCTGGTGGGCGTCGGAGCCACGGGCGACCACTGGCTCGCCGGCGTCGACATGGAAATCGCCGGACGTTGGACAGCCTACGGCGGCGCGAGCACGCTGGGCCGGTATCACAGCAATTCGCATCCCGCAGACCCGGCACCGGCGGCGACAACGCCGACTGGCAACAACGACGCACCGCCCCCCGGCGGCAACAACACGCCGCCGTCCAAGCCCAGCCCGACACCGGCTCCCGCACCCGGTGCGTCGCCCAGCCCTGGCCCCACGCCGGCACCAACACCGAGCCCCGGGCCTAGCCCGTCGCCGACTCCATCGCCTAGCCCGACTCCGAGCCCGACTCCGAGCCCAACACCGACGCCCGCCCCGACGCCGACGCCGAGCCCATCGCCGTGCGGAAGTTGCCACGGAGGCGGCCACCACCACGGGCACGACCACGATCATGACCACAGCGGCGATCACGATCATGGCGGCGATCGCAACCACGGTGGCGACCACAATCATGGCGGCGACGGCAGCCACGGCGGCGATCATGATCACGGCGGCGATGGCAACCACGATCACGGCGGCGATGGCAACCACGGTGGCGATCACGATCATGGCGGCGGCGGCAACCACG
>Ga0316232_1001053_pt1 | contig 36392 bp, 30 predicted proteins | sample TBHtaG_FD_206006 | JGI IMG/M metagenome (GOLD analysis project Ga0316232, IMG submission 206006) | Freshwater microbial communities from Trout Bog Lake, Wisconsin, USA - TBH18025_13 | ecosystem: Environmental > Aquatic > Freshwater > Lake > Hypolimnion/Profundal zone | place: USA: Wisconsin... | reverse complement strand
TGAGCGCGTTCAGCACCTTGAAGACCGTGACTGCGTCGCTCGCGATCGTCCATCAGGGGCAATTTCCCGCGGTGACGCTTTCCTTTAATCTCAAGCCCGGCAGTTCGCTCGGCGCGGCGGTCGATGCCATTGAAAAAGCCGAGAAAGAAATCGGTCTGCCCGACACCATCGTGACCACGTTCTCCGGCAGCGCGGCCGAGTTCCGAGCATCGCTCGCCAGCGAACCGTTGCTCATTCTGGCGGCCATCGTGGTAATCTACATCGTGCTAGGGGTGTTGTATGAAAGCTATATTCATCCGATCACCATTCTCTCCAGCCTCCCTTCGGCGGGCGTAGGCGCACTGCTGGCTTTGATCCTCTGCCACACGGAGCTTTCGCTCATCGCCCTTATCGGCATCATTCTACTGATCGGCATCGTTAAAAAGAACGCGATCATGATGATCGACTTTGCGCTCGAAGCGGAGCGCGAGCGAGGGCTCAAGCCTGAAGAATCGATCTATCAAGCCTGCCTGTTGCGCTTCCGTCCGATCATGATGACGACCTTTGCCGCCTTGCTCGGGGCGCTGCCCCTGGCTTTGGAAAACGGCACTGGTTCGGAACTGCGCCGTCCCCTCGGCATCTCGATTGTCGGCGGCCTGTTGCTCTCGCAGTTCATCACCCTCTACACGACGCCGGTGATTTACCTTTACATGGAGCGGCTCAGAATATGGTTCGCGCGCGGGCGGAAATCACTCCCCGCGCAAGTGACTCCCGAACCGGCTGCGGTCCCGGTTGTATGAGCATCTCGGAGCCGTTCATTCGCCGTCCGGTCGGGACGTCGTTGCTGGCCATCGGGCTGGCGCTGCTGGGGATTGTCGCCTACCGCTTTCTGCCGGTGGCTTCACTGCCTCGCGTCGATTTCCCGATGATCAACGTTTCCGCAGGGCTGCCGGGAGCGGATCCTGCGACAGTCGCTTCTTCCCTTGCCGCCCCGCTCGAACGCCGCCTTAGCCAGATCTCCGGCGTCTCGGAACTAACCTCCGTCAGCACCCTTGGAAATGCGAATATATCCATCCAGTTTGACCTTTCGCGATCGGTCGACAGTGCCGCCCGCGATGTGCAGGCAGCCATCAACGCCTCCGTTAACGACCTGCCCAGCAACCTTCCGAGCCTGCCCACCTATCGCAAGGTGAATCCCGCGGACAGGCCCATCCTCATTCTCGCGCTACGCTCCGATACCCTGGAGCCGGCCAAGGTTTTCGAGGCGGCGGACCAGGTCATCGCCCAACGGATCAGCCAGCTTGAGGGCGTCAGCCAGGTCAGCATCAACGGCGCTGAAAAATCCGCGATCCGGGTTCAAGTCCGCACCTCGGCGCTCGCGTCCACCGGACTTTCCCTTGAGGATATCCGCACCTATCTGGGGCAGGTCAATGCCGACTCGCCGATCGGCAGCCTCGACGGTAAAGAGCAGTCGTACATGCTCGGCAGCAACGATCAGATCTTCGAGCCCGAGCCTTATCGCAATTTGATCGTCAAGCAACTCAACGGCACTCCCATTCCTCTCAAGGCGCTGAGCAACGTGATTGAAGGCGTTGAAAACGCACGGCTTGCCGGCTGGGCGGGAGATCGCCCCGCTGTTTTGCTCATGGTCTTCAAGCAGCCCGGGGCGAACGTCATCGAGACCGTTGACCGCGTCAAAGCGGCCCTGCCGCAACTTCAAAGATGGATTTCGCCTTCCATCGACATCGACGTGGTCAGCGACCGCACCCAGACCATCCGCGGCTCGGTTTCCGATGTGCAGTTCTCTCTTGGCCTAAGCATCGGTCTGGTCGTGATGGTGATCTTCCTCTTCCTGCGGCGCTTCTGGCCCACTTTCATCGCGAGCATTACCGTGCCGCTGGCCCTGGCGGGAACCTTCGGCGGAATGTACCTGCTCAAATATAGCGTCGATAACCTTTCATTGATGGCGATCACGATTTCCGTCGGCTTCGTCGTCGATGACGCAATCGTGGTCATCGAGAATGTCTTTCGCCATGTGGAAAAGGGCGATTCGGTGATGGTAGCGTCGTTCAAAGGAGCGAGGCAGATCGGGTTCACCGTGGTCTCCATGAGCGCCTCTCTGGTGGCGGTGTTCATTCCACTGCTGTTCATGGGTGGGTTGATCGGGCGTTTGTTTCATGAGTTCGCCGTCACGCTAAGTCTGGCGATCCTGGTCTCAGGGGTTATTTCGTTGACGCTAACACCGGTGCTCTGTTCCCGCTTCCTGAAGAAAGAAGCGGACTATCCAGCACCGGGATTTCTGATGCGCACGATGGAACGAGGCTTCGATTGGCTGCTCGCGGGCTATGAACGCGGCCTCCGATGGGTGCTGCGCCATCAAATCTTCATATTGGCGGTCGCCTTCCTCACCTTTCTGGCGACGCTGTGGCTTTACACCGTTGTGCCAAAAGGCTTCTTCCCGCAACAGGACACCGGCTTTCTGATGGGGGCCACCGAAGCCGCGCAGGATGTTTCTTTTGTCACCATGTCCCGGCTTCAGCGCAAGGTGGCGAAGATGGTCATGAAGGATCCCGCCGTCGAGGGGCTCGCCTCATTTATCGGTTCCGGCAACAACGGGCGCATGTTCGTAACGCTCAAGCCATTGGCGGAACGCAAGGTGAGCGCCGACGAGGTAATCGGGCGGCTGCGCGGCAAGCTCGCCGGCGTGGAAGGGATCACGCTTTATCTTCAGGCAGCGCAGGACATTAGCGTCGGCGGGCGCATGAGCAAAACGCAGTTTCAGTATTCATTGCAAACCACGGACCTTGCCGAGTTGAATCATTGGTCCAGCCTGCTGCTGGAGAAACTCAAGACGATTCCCAAACTCAAAGACGTCACCAGCGATCAACTCACCGGCGGTCTCCAAGCCAACGTGGTCATCGACCGCGATGCCGCCGCACGCCTTGGCGTGTCTCCCGCGGACATCGATAACACCTTGTACGACGCATTTGGGCAGCGGCAGGTCTCCACCCTCTATGGTCGCTACAATCAATATCACGTAATCCTGGAAGCCGACCCCAAAGAACAGTTGGACCCCTCAGCGCTCAGGAAAATCTATGTCAAATCCAACACCGGGCAGCAGGTGCCGCTGTCGACCGTCGCGAAGTTTACACTCAGCAACGCCTACCTCTCGGTCAATCACCAGGGGCAATTTCCCTCGGTGACGCTGTCGTTCAATCTGGCTCCCGGTGTCGCGCTTGGGGAGGCGACGGATCTGGTGGAGAAGGCCACCGAGGAGTTGAGGATGCCGTCGCGCTTGCAGGGGCGTTTCCAGGGCACCGCCCAGGTATTCAAGGCGTCCCTCGCCAACATGCCGCTCTTGTTCTTCGCGTCGCTTATTACAGTCTACATCGTTCTGGGCGTTCTGTATGAGAGCTTGATCCATCCGATCACGATTCTCTCGACGCTGCCTTCAGCCGGCGTGGGTGCGCTGTTGGCGCTCATGGCCTTCGGCTACGATCTTTCCCTCGTCTCGTTTATCGGGATCATTCTACTGATGGGCATTGTCAAGAAGAACGCCATAATGATGGTCGATTTCGCTCTGGATGCGGAGCGCAACGAGGGACTCGCCCCAGAGGAGGCCATCTACAAGGCGTGCGTCATTCGCTTTCGCCCGATTATGATGACCACCATGGCGGCCCTCCTCGGCTCGGTTCCGCTGGCCATTGGATCCGGCATCGGCTCGGAGCTTCGCCGCCCGCTCGGCATTGCGGTGGTAGGGGGCCTGCTTTTCTCTCAAGCCCTCACGCTTTATACGACACCTGTCGTTTACCTTGCCTTTGAGCGCCTGCGGCAGCGCTTTGGTTCGCGCCGTTCCACCGGCGCTTGCATAGACGCACAGCGCACAGAAATCCAGCCGAACACCCAGCAAGCGTAGGAAAGGATCAGGCTTAGACATTCCATGGGCTGGCTATTTCTGGAAGGAGAGTGTGTAGGTGACGATTTTCCGCGCTCCGCTCACAGTGCCATGTTTCGAAACGCCAACGCATGCGCTGGGCCGGTCGTGGAGTAGAAGTTTACGAGATCGGGCAGGCGCATCAGAACCCACGGTTCCATGTAACCCAGTCCATTTTTCGTAAACACAATGTCGTCGGCCAGATAAATGGCCGCATGCATGGCGCTGTTCTTTGCATCGCATATGAAAACCAGGTCGCCATGAGCGCCCGGCTTGGAAATTTGGCGGTAGTTCGCCTTGACGTATTTTCCAACGTAATTGAGATCACCGAACCGATCGTCTGGGGTCTCGTTGAAGTAGTTGAGGGCACTCCAAAAACAATCGTGAGTTGCTTCGCCGGGGTGTGGAGGCATGGGAAACGTATAAAGCCGGTCCCGTGCAAACGGTGGCAGTAAGAAAACGATGCTCACCGACCCACCTTCCGGCAAGCGCTTGATTGACTCAAACAGTGGGCGGTCGTCCTGACGACGGGCGCCGAAACCTTTACCCCAGTAGCCCAACAACTTGTCGATGTCGGTGTCGGGGCGGATCTTTAACCTGACCATGACAGAAGGCTCGCTTGTCGCGACTTTTAAGAGATTCAGCCTGTCTTCTTCGGCGGGAATGTGGCGGAACATAAAGCCAAGATCACTAAAGAAGGACAGGCTGCCACGCGCGTACAGCAGCTTCTTGAATAGTGCAACGGTGGCTTCCGGCAAGCCTTGTTCCGTCACCAGGCAATCGATCTTGTCGTGTTTGATATGGAGCGGGTTGGCCATGTAGAAGTTGGCGGGATTTCTGGCCAACTCCGCGTACAACCGTCCCCGTGTTTCAGGGGAGAGCGACAGAAGCAGGTTGTCTTCGGGCCTAATCCCGACCCCGCTTCCCGTTACCTCAAGCGACTGCGGCGAAAACGCGCTTTTAAGTTGTGATTCGGTGAAGCCGCACGAGACCAGCAGCGATCGAATCTGCTCCAGGTTACCGCGGAAGTTCCACGCCGTCGAAGCATCCTGCTTCACATCGGATTCCAGGTATTCGTTTGGGCGTTGAATATCCGTGTCCTTGACGATCAACTCGCCCCATGGCGGGAGTTCTCCGACCGCGACTGACCTGTCCTGTCGGTTGGAATGCTCGGATGCCCTGGTACCCGCGGCAGAGCGAGAAGCACCTGGATCCCAGCAAAGAAAGAGCAGCAGCATGACTTGCAAAGCGCAAATAATCCCAACGCTTTTGATGCCGATCTGAAAGACAACTCGACCTTCCGGACATGGCGTAATTTTTGAACTCATCGACAGGGAGGACGAAGTTATGCGACTAAACTATTTAGCAATCAATCGTTATTGTACGCACGATGGCAATGGATTGGTGCAGGGTGTAACTGGATCGGCGGTTCGAAAATAAGAGATTCATGGGCATTGAAAACATGACAGTTCGCCGCGCAAAAAGGTTACAGCGAACCGGAGCCTGGCCGTTCCTCCCAGAAAGAAAGCCGGATTTTGCGTGGTGTTCAAGATGCGTCGATTGCCGACATTTGCCTGGGCTTCTGATAAGTACTCGTTGCGCCCTCTCGCCGTTGATTGCGTAGTGGAAAACCAGGAAAAGCGTCGGGAATAACGTGGTGCATGACCGGAAGGTCGTGTTCAGCCCTGCACTGCTCAAAACAACGGAATGCGGCACTCTCGCCGGAGAGTACGGTGAAAAGACCGGCACTGGCGGGGGTATCCGCTCATAATCTTATTAACCATGAAGAAGCTGTTTTCGATCACCGGATTGATGCAACCAGCGCATCCTCGCGGCTGCCATCGTCCGCGCGCATTCGGATGAGTATTACTGTAAGGAGGCATTGGCAAACATGCCGATACCACCATGGAAGGCGTTTGAGCTGCAACCCGCCCTGCTCGCGCTCGGCTGCGAGGTGACCGCGTTCGACCTCGCCCGCGACACCATCGCCATCGCCAAACCCAAACGGAAAAAAGAATCCAAAAAGAAGAGCGCGAAGCGATTCAGCATCCTGCGGCTGATGAACGATGAGTACGCCAGGCTTATGGAGCGGGAGCCGAAAAACGAAACGCCAGAGGATCGCGCCCCTTCGACATCTCCGCCGCCGCCCTTCAGAGCCGATGAGCAGGAGACAGTTGCCTCAATGCCACCCCAGCCAACAGGAAAAGCAGAACCAACGTCAGCCCCAAACCAACCTGAGGAAACAGACGCCCCCGCCCCCCGAGCGAAGAACGGCGTCTCCAAACCAAAGTCCGATGTGGAACTTGACGATTCGCTTGAAATGTAGGCCGTTTCCCGGCATTCTTCAGACCGTCAGCGTCGAAAATGTAGAAATTTTACCGAAAAAACCAACCAACCACAATTCAGCGTAGCTTCGGCTGCGGGTCGCGCCAGAAAACCGCCAAATTTTTCAGCGCAAAGAGATCGACCGAGTACGCGCTTAATCGGGCGCGGCTTGATGTCGCCTCCTTGCGTGAGCACTTGGCGGTGCCTCTGTCGAGAGCGCTTCGGGTCGCGCCCCTGCTCTGTGACAGGGAGGGCGCCCCGGACGTGAATCCCTGCACAGGCGAAGCTCGGGAGAAGGAGGAAAAACTCATGGAATCAGCTTTTTTCGTGATGGCCGGCCAAAAGACAACGGAGGTAATGTATGGCACCTTGGCACTTGGACGCCCATGTTGCGGCGCTTTTTAACCGGCTCGACGGCGATCCTTTCGTAAGGAGCCTTCTCGGCAGCTTTCAGGACGCCACCGGAGTTCGAATCTGGCTTGCCCCGCTCTCCCCGCTGCCGGTGGATGAAATCCTCAAGCATGCCCACGGACATCCGTTCTGCCGCGCGTTCGTCGCCGTTTCCAAACACACCCGCACGCACTGCCTGCGCGTTCATTGCGCCCTCCGCTCCAATATGCCGAACTCCGGCGGAGTCGTTCGGTCGTCGTGCGCGGCGGGAATTCTCCATGCGGCGTTGCCCCTGTCGATTTTGAAAAGGCCCGTCGGACTGCTCATCATCGGAGGCGTTACCCAATCCCCGTTCAACAACGCGGATGCGGTCGCGAATCTCCAGCGGTTCTTCGAAAAGGAAGGGGGCGGAACGGCTCTGCCGCCGCGGCTCGCCGAGGTGCTGGAGGACACCGAAAGCCGGTCGGAACGGCAAATCCACGGACTGCTCCATATGGTGGCTACCGTTGCGTCATGCATGGAGAACCGACTGCTTTGTCTCGACGGCGCGCCAGAACCGCATGCCCTGCCGGCGGCTCTTTTTGGCGCGATCAACTACTTGAAAACAAACTTTGCCGACTCAAGCCTCACCGCCCCGGATGTGATCGCAAAGGAACTCGGCGTATCCCAGCGCTGGTTGCGAAAGCTTTTCCGTGAACACCTCGGAATCAGCCTCACCGATTGGCTGGCCCGGGTTCCGCATCTCCGTCGCCATGAAAATGCTGCGCGGCAGCCGGGAACCGATCGCCGATATCGCCTTCGCGTGCGGGTTCGGCTCGATCTCGCGGTTCTACGTCGGCTTTCGCAAACACGCCGAAATCACCCCCAGCCAATACAGGGAGGGGGCTGCTCCGCTGCGCGCCTTCGTGTCGGAGGATGTCCTGAGAACGCTGGCTGAGGAAACCGTGGAAAGCGAGGGCGCCAATCGAGCGTGTCAATAACAAGTCCGCGCCCCTCCGCGCGGCGCACAAAAGCCATGGGAGCGTGGATGACGCGGTCGGTTAAAGAGCGAGCCACGACCTCACGGCATTCTCAACCTGAACCAGGATTCCCTCATTGAGCACAGCGATGCGCCGCACCAGCTTCGCGGAGGGCATGGTCCCGATGCTCTGCGCATCGAACGCTCCGTGGTCAAAGCCCTTGGCTTCGTGGGCGACCTCAAAGCGTGTGTTCCGTAAACTGGTGGTTCGTGGCACGTAGGTGATCAATGCGCGCTCGTGGTCGAGATACGCCACGCTGAGAATGACAACAGGCCGTATTTTCTGCGCCATCCCCATGTCAACGAGCCAGATTTCCCCGCGCGTCACTTCGGGTCGTGCCATTGACTGCCTTCGCCTTCCTCCGCATCGAGCATCGCAAACACCTCCCCGGATGCGGCGATGGCTGCCTGGTATTCCTCCAGCCAGGCAGCAACCTCCCGCACCTGCTCAACGGGCAGGTGCTCAATGGCGAATTCAATTTCGGCGACCGTGGTCATGGCTGAAATTCTCACGCTTCCCCGGCTTTCCGTCAAGTATCGGTCTGTTGACGGCTCGACGCGCCGTGCCGTGTCCAGCGGGGACACCGACCCTTGTGTTCGTGGGGGGAAAACAGCGGCAACCGGATGCGCACGGTGATTTTCACTGCCGCAGACGATAAAAACATGCCGCAGCCGGGAAGACGGACAATGCGCCCCATGGTTTACTCAGGTGCAATCTGCGAAATGCGGGCCGCGTCGGTCGAAACCCTTCGCCGCCGCGCCTGCATTGACCGGAGCAAAAAACACCAGCCTTCACCCCTTTCCATTCTATGCCTTCCATCTCCAGCCTGCTGAAACGGTCCGCCGGGGCGGCGCTCGCCCTGCTCGCCACCGCCGATATCGCGTGCGCGTTCAGATCAGAATCATTACTTTTTGTGCCTTCCCTCTAAACCCACCCTGAACAGCGAGGCCCCCTTTTTAATCACGCTCCGACAACATCTTCAAAACTAATACATTGCTATGAGAAACTCTTGGTTCCTTTCTCTCGCCATATCGGCGATTCTGGCTCTCTTCGTCTCTACGGGGTTGGCAACCTCCGATCCGTTGAGTTTCTACGGCGCTTACGTTGCAAGAAAAGATTACGCCGCAGGATCGGTCGTTAAATATCAAGGACAATTTTTCATTAGCCTGACTTCTAAAAACAGTTCTACGCCAGGGACTGGTGCGAAATGGGCATCGATTAGCGTTGCCGGCCCAGTGGGAGCCATGGGGTCAACGGGAGCCATGGGGCCGGCGGGCCCAGCAGGACCAGTGGGAGCCACGGGGTCAACGGGAGCCATGGGGCCGGCGGGCCCAGCAGGACCAGTGGGAGCCACGGGGTCAACGGGAGCCATGGGGCCGGCGGGCCCAGCAGGACCGGCGGGTGCGAACGCTGCAGCGACTCAACAGGTGGCTCTTTTGAAATGGTGGACGCCGAGCAGCATTACTACTTTTGCCGTAGGAACCTACCCTACCGGAATCTGCTTCGATGGGGCGAACATATGGGTGGCGAATTTGGGCTCCTCAAGCGTGACTGAGCTTGCCGCTAGCAACGGGACCATAATCCACACCTATTCTGTGGGAACCGGTCCTGACGCAATCTGCTTCGACGGAGCCAATATATGGACGGCGAATAACGGTTCCGCCAACGTGAGCAAGATCGCAGTTAGCACCGGGGTCGTCACCTCCTACAACGTGGGATCCCAACCTTTTGCAGTCTGCTTCGACGGGACCAATATCTGGGTGGCGAATGCGGCTTCCAACACCGTGACCAAGCTCCTTGCCAGCAACGGGATCGTTGTCGGCACCTACAATGTAGGAACCAGACCGATTGCAATCTGCTGTGACGGGGCGAATATTTGGGTGGCGAATTATAACTCAAACAATGTGACGGAACTTCTTGCCAGGAATGGGACCGTCCTCGGCACCTACAACGTAGGAACTAACCCTAACGCAATCTGCTTCGACGGAGAAAATATCTGGGTGGCGAATAACGGCTCCGCCAACGTGAGCGAACTCCTCGCTAGCAACGGGACCGTCCTCGGCACCTACAATGTGGGAAGTAACCCTGAAGCAATTTGCTTCGACGGTGCCAATATCTGGGTGGTGGATTCCACTGCGAATAACGTGACAAAGATCTCCGATATTACTGGAGCCGCTCTTGGCACCTATAACGTGGGAAGCTCCCCTTGGGGAATCTGCTTCGATGGGGTTAACATCTGGGTGTCAAATTTCGGCTCTAACAACGTGAACAAGCTCTAGTCTACTTTGTTATGTTACGCGGTGGTTTTCTCCATGGCTGGCGATCGCTCGGGCGCATTTGGCGTGACGCGCATGAAGAGAGCGCAAAACCTCGTCTGGATCGCGGCTGCGGCGCGGCAGGTAAAAAGCCAATAGTTCGACGACATCCCGGGCGCTAACCCAAGTTTCTTATTTTTTGGCCGCTACCGGGCTACAGCGCACGATTTCGGCAAAAGGCACTACCAAGTCGTCATGATTTCATTTCCGTTTTCACGGTCGGGAATGCGCTTTTCCAATCGATTCCCAGGATCTTGTAAACCAGCGCCTGCTCGGCATCGGGCACGCTCGGTTTGCGCACGTTGACGATGCGCCCATCCGTCAATGACAGGCAGGTGGACACCAAACTGTGGGTGCTCAGGAGCCGCCGGATCGTTGTCCACTCCCGCATGTCCCCGCACGATTCAAAACGCTGGCGCACCCAACTCAGCAGGTGGTAGGCGAGCACGCTGATGAAAATGTGCCCGTCCACGCGACCCTCCAATTGATGATAGTTCGGACGCAGTCCCAGCGATCCTTTGAGCATGCAAAATCCCGCTTCGGCTTTTAGCAAAGTCATATAAAGCTCCCACAATTGGGGGGCTCCCAGGGCCTTGTCGGTTTTCAGGACATAGTCGCCACAAAGACTGAGCGCCTCCTTCATTTTGTCCTCATTGCGCACAGCGAGCAACTCGCCCTCGTGATAGCTGATGGCATAAAAACGCTGGATGCGCGGATGCTTCTTTTGGAGCGATCCGATTTTTGTTCGATGAGGGCCGCCTGCTTGAGCCGGCCATTTTTGATGCGTTTCTCCAGGGCTTTTATGTCGGCCAAAAAACGCACCTCGGCCTTGGAGACCATCGCCTCCTCTTTGAGGCGCCGCTGCGCGCTGCGGCAGAGCACCAACTGGCTCGCTTCGTCCTCCGGATCGGCGATCTTTTTGACCTCGACCTTTTGCTCCTGGTTGCGTCCGGGCAATGGCTCGAAGGTTTCTTTCTCGAAAGACTCCGCATGCTTGGCGCGGCTTGCGCGCGTGACGTTGACCAGGTAGCAATAGCCCCGCTCCTTGAGCATCGCGATGTTTGAGTTCGAGGCGAAACCCGCATCGAGAATCACCACCGGCTTGAGCCCGCCCTCCTTGATTTCAAGCCGGTCCAGGAGGATTTCCAGAGTTTTCGTGTCGGCCATGCTCCCTTCGAAAACCTCATGCGCCAGCGGCAGCCCATGTTCGTCAAAGGCGATTCCGACCGCCACCTGCAGGCAATCGTTGCGCTTTTGCTTGTTCTTGCCGTGCCGGGCCTTCGGGTCTTTCTGGCAAAGCCCTTCAAAGTGGGTGTTGGTGACGTCGTAGAGGATCACGCTGCGGCTCAGGCAAAAGAGATCGGCTTCTTTCTCCCGCAGCTTCTCTTCGATAGCCTTGCGGTGGATGAGCAGCTCGTCGCTGGTCCTATAAAGGCGATCTTTGGAGGTTTTTGTCATCCGCAGGCCCAGCAGCTCCGGGAGCGCCGTGCGCTGCGACCAATCGATGAGCGCCCACTCGCTCAAGGGCTCAATGAGGCGATTGGCGATCATGAGTTGCGCCGTGGCGATCTGGCCGGCGCTCAAGCCCAGCTCCTGGAGCATCGGCGTGAAGCGCAACTCTTCCCAAGCCTGGCGGGCCACCAATTGAGGCCCCAGTTGAACGACGTTGCTGGTCTGGATTTCATCGAGAAGAACGCCATCGAGGCTGGCGCTTGTCACTGGCGCCGCCGACTTCGAGGACTCGGCAAGTCGAACCAGACGCGCCACCCAAGAGGCCGCCTCCTCCGACAACTCCCTCTCCAAGAGATTGCGATCCCCTTGCAAGTGTCGTTCAACGGCCCGTGCGATCGACGGCTTTTCCGCTTCGGGGAGTTTCGCGTCGCCCAGGGATGCGATAACGCGCTGGCGAGGCAGCCCCTCGGCGTTGCGATAAGACTGGACGAGCTGCACCAGCGGGGTGCCCTTGATTGATTTGGTGCGGAAATACACGCCGGGAAAATAAGGGGAGGCGGATAAAAAATCCAATACGCATTTACGAATTAGGCACTACATTTTGAAATCAGAAAACACCCACTGATTATCAACGACTTACGAATGTTTTTTCCAAAAATCGGCGATTTTGGCCCTTTTTTTGAGAAACTCGGGCTAAGCAGCGGGACATCGGGCTCCGCCAAGATGCGTTCCTTGAGCATGAAGAGCATGGCCAGGCAGACCAGCGCCATGTGATGATGCCATCCTCTCCATGTGCGCACCTCGTACTGCGCCATTTCCAGTTCGCTCTTGCAGTCCTGAAAGGCGCGCTTGTGGGGACCGTTCTGAAACTGGTCTCGGTTGACCGGTTTGAAAGTGGACTTTTTCTTTGGAATTTTCTTAAATCTTGTCGACCAAACGTTCTTCTTCCCTCGTGAAAGGCGGCACTCGGTAGCAAGTCTAATGCCGCAGGACTGTCCCTTTTCATTTCGGTCAAATCAGACCGCTTTCGCACCGGCGCGCGCAGACATCCGGGCCGGGCTGTGTTCGACTTTCAATGCCTTCCGGAGGATAGGGCTCTGCGGGAGCGCAACCCGAGCGCCGGATTGGCCCGTAAGATTGCCATGTGCATTCCCGCTCCGTCCAGAGTGCGCTCTGGGCGGGGCGAATGCCTTGAAGCGATGCCAATGCAAGCCACGGCAAATGCGAAAAACTCATTTCCCCTTCTCCTGATCCGACTTTCCGGGGTTGGCGGCTTCCGGGGCTGCGGAGGGCGTCTGGCGCTTGCCTCTGGTGGCAGGGGCGGCAGCGCCGCCAGCGAGGGCCGCGGTAGCTGCGCCCGCTGATTGCGATGAGGATGGCATGGTGCAGGAAGCGGTCGAGGATAGCGCCTGCGGTGGGCACGTCGCTCAGGAGCTTGCCCCAGTCTTCAAGCGGACGATTGCTGGTCATGATGGTGGAGCGGTTTTCGTACCGGCGCATGATGACTTCCAGGAGGTATTCGCCGGAGTTGGAGGGCAGCGCTTTGAGGCCCATGTCGTCAATGATGACCAGGTCGGGCTTGAGGTATTTGCGCACGGCATTGTCCTGTTGTTTGAAGGCTTCGTCTTGCCCATTCAACTGCTGCTCGTGGCGATAGCCGCGCTGTGGGTCGCCGATCTGCGGACGGTCTATGAATCGCGCGCGCTGATGGTGCTGCTGAACCGGTTTTTCACCTGGTTGGCGTCCCTGTGCATCTGCTTGCTGACCGCACGCGGTTTCTTGGGCAGCGGCCAGCCGGGGGTTGCCGATGTTCGGCTGCGGCTCCTTGTTGTGGGGCGGTGCCTCACTGGCTGCCGCCGTCGTGGTCACCCCCGAACACCCAGGAAATCACCAGAGCCCGGGCTGCCGGCGAGACTCACGCGCTGAAACTCGCCGAGGCGCTTGAGCGAATCGAGAAGCTTTAGACATCCCACGCCGCCGAAATTGCCCGCCTCCGCGAACAGTTTGACCAAGCGAACGCCAAAGCTCATGACATTGAATTGAAGCTGGCTCGTGCCGAAGCACGACTCGATGGCTTCGGTGTCTGAAAAGTAGCGGCGGCGGTGTACGTGACCGCGTTCAGCGCATCCGTGCGTTCGGGCCGTGAGCATCAACGGAGGCTCGTCACAAAACTTGGCACCAAAATAAGCTCGTCGAATTTTGACGCGCACGATATTTCTTTCAAACGTGCGAATTGCGCGCCAGATGAGGTTTTGGAAGAGACTGCCACTGGGGTCAGTGGCGGATAGGCAGCGCTGTATCGCCGCGGCGGGTCGAGGAAGGAGGGTTTGGGGATGGAATTCAAATTTTCAACTCTCTCGCCGTTTTTTTGGGTTTTTCCTCGCCGGAACTCCCGAAGCCCCCCGCACCCGCGTTGTACTCTGGGTGTTGCTGCATTCGCATCGGTGCCTGCTCGATCTTTCTGCTTATCCATGCTTTTGACTCTATTATGAACACTCAACGGTTAATCGAACGGGACAGCGAGTCGTTTTGGCATAGATATCGAACTTTGCCAGACTGGCGAAGCAGGATGCCTTCGTCCGATTGGGTGATGTCTGCCCTTATCTTACTACTTGCGATCGCCCCTGTGGCGTCCGATCCAGCGAGAGCGCGGATGACCCGTGATGACGGCTCTACGGTAACAAGCGGTACCGCGTTGCGCGGAATTGCAACCGGGACAAGGGGGGATCCGATCGTGAATATCCCAGTCGGCGCAACAACCGCAGTCGTTGAGAGTTACGCGCAGAACGCCGCCAGCTCGGGGTATCTTCAGGTGACAATCGTTCCGACGGCGGCGGTAACGGCTGGCGCTAGGTGGACCCTCGGCATTTTATGACCTTTCAGCCAAACGCCCTGAGAAACCGGGGAAAAGCACCAGTTTGTTTTTGCCAAAAAAAACCTCAGACCAAACTCATCGCGGACGAACGAAAACGAATTTCTTATGATTGGCGCAACTACATCGAATCCGACATCTGATTATACCGAGAACGAAGAGACACCTGAGCGGCTCATTTTGAGCGATATTTCCCAAAAATCATCCTGCTTATCTGAACAAGCACCCATACCTGAACAGCTTACTTTAGCCGGAAAAGATAATCCCATAAGAAATATATTATCGCTCAGATGGCGTCGCGCAATGTCGGCATTCATTTCAACAATTGTTAAACATCGGCTACGGAACGCCGTTTCTGTAAGTTGCGGGTTGATTCCGACTCCACTTCTCCTTGTCATCTTGACCACAGTCGGGTTTATGCTTCCGACTCGGCATTGCATTGCCCAAGACGATTCTTACGACTTTTGCGCTGACACCATCTGCACCAATAATATCATGGCAGAAACTATGTCTGAAGCTCAATTCATGGTTGGGATGGCCCAACTAGTGGATTGCAGAGGTAATAGTATATATACTGGATCACCATACGCAAGCAACCTGTTGCAGAACCCGATAGCCCCAACCCAATTGTGGACATCAATAAGCAACTATACGGTGGTACTAAACTGGGCGGCTGTGCATATTTATACTTACGCTCCGTCGGGCTATTTCCTTCAAATTGCCACCGACCCCCAATTTTCCAGTACCTTTTATAGTGGGACTGTCCCAAACAATACTTATGTTTTCACCGGCTCCAACAACACGACCTACTATTGGCAGGTAGCTTCCGTTTTTGACGGCACCGGCCCGTTTTCGGGTGTCCAAAGCGCCACGGTATCGGTGGACGTCACTCCCCCCACTCTTGATCCGACGACCTTCTCGGTTTCCGGAGGGGATCAAAGCGTCGAGTTTACATGGGCTTCGGCGACCGACGCCAGCGGTGTCGCCAGTTACCTGATCCAGGTCGCCACGGACAGCGCCTTTAACAATATCGTTGCCGGGCAGCTCATTTTGTCCAACACCAATGCCGGCCTTTCCAAGTTCGATACAACTATTCTCGGGCCGGGTTCCTTCTATTGGCGGCTCCAGTCCACTGACGTGGTTGGCAACATCTCGGCATTTCTTTCGGGACCCTCATTCACTATTGCTCCGAATCCGATTGACACTGTTCCTCCCGTTATCCCCGCCACGCCGGTGCGGGTCGTCAGCAACGATAGCATAACATACCTGGAATGGGATCCTGCAACCGCCGCCTCGGGGGTGAACCAGTATCACTTGCAGATCTGGAGCGGCACGTCAGCCACCCCCGTTACGACTTTGATCGATCAATTTAAGACAAATCCCTGGGGTTCCCTGACTGCTTTGGCGCCAGGAACTTACCCTATGCGGGTCAAGGCCCAGGACAACGCTGGCAACTGGAGCGATTGGTCGCCTGCCAGGCGATTCTCGGTTAACCTCCCGGTAATCTCGGGATTGCGGTCATGGCGGTCTTTGGCTGACATGACTAAAATGTCATTTACTTGGGATAGCCCGGTGAACGTCTCAAATGTCACATACGATTTTGAAATATACAACGTGAAGGATCCAGTGTTTGTGGTAACCCCAGTTGACATTCAACAGACCGTCATCACAAGCACGATAAGCAACATGACCGTTGGCAGTCTGGGAGAAGCCCCGTATGCTTCGTACTATTGGCGAGTGAGAGCAAGGTGTGACAGCGCTGGGCTTCTTGGGCCTTGGAGTGGAGCGACATGTTGCAACTTTCAAGACCTACAAACCTGGAAAAGCTCCCTTACAGGAATGCAGCTTGGTGCGGCCTTGGCTACATGCCAGGATGCGTCTAAGCTTGGATACCTGATTACAGGATGTAACGGTGCGGCATCATCCGAATGGCAGATGGTTGGAACAGAATGCCCATGGATTTCCGATGTGAATATGATTGGTTCACTATCGAACCCTCTCGGCCCCGTGTCCGGAAATTGTGCCGCGGGTTCCGGTAACAATTTCGTTGTAGGAAATCCGTCCGTGGAGGAGGCGGCTTTCGGTAATATTGCGACCGGCACGGCGAGCATGTATTTTCCGGCATGTTCACCCAATTTTTCAGCTAGCGGCTCATTTGGGTCGGCGGTCGCAATGGACGGACTAACTGCGGTCGTCGGTGCGCCGGGAGAATGTGTATCGGGCGTTCAGACTGGACGGGCGTATTGTTACGGATTCAGTAATGGAAGCTGGACCGAAATAGGCGAATTTACTTCCTTGGGAAACAGCGGTGACGAGTTTGGTGCGTCTGCCGCCATTAGCGGCAGTACCGTCATGATTGGCGCGCCCGGTTACCAGAGTTCGCTTTCCAACGTCACCAGCGGCGCCTGTGTTGTCTACCAGCAGGTAGACTCATCCTGGTGGAAGGCAATTCAAACCATAACGGCGCCTGTTGGAGCCGTCGGATTTGGACAAAATGTTGCCGTTAGCGGGACATGGGCTGTAATCAGTTCAGCGGCGACCTCGCTCGGGCAAAACGGGGCTGCCTTTGTTTACCAGTGGAATGGCAGCCAATGGTCGTTGTTTCAGACCATCGAGTCACTTGGCCCTCCGAGTTCCGAGCCCGGTTATGGTTATCGCGTAGCCATGCAACCTCCCTGGATCGCCGTCACTTCGCCAGACGATGCATCGTACGCGACGGGCGCGGGTGCGGTTTACCTCTTTTACTTTGACGGGCTGCGCTGGTCGTTTGGAAATAAGCTGACGGCCTGCACGGCAAATGCCCATTGGGGAAAGTCAGTGGTGTTTAATGTGAGTTTCGCGGCAGGAATGGCGACGGATTTCTCCGACATGATGATTGTCGGCGCTCCAGACGATTCCTCAACAGCTTCAGAGGGAGGATCGTTTACGACGCATGGCATGATCTTTGGCCACATTCCTGTCTCGGGCACCGGTAACAATGCGCCGCTAACGTCTCAGATGCAACTAAGCCAGGATGTAAACGGCGCTGTGGATGTGTCGTGGGCTAACGCCGTTGCGGGCGGTGGCTTCACCTGCTTCGAGTTTCAGATGGACAATTATCGGGGATTCACCTCTCCGAAGGTTGCAATTGTTACAAACAGCACGTCGCTGACGACCCATCCACTGCTGGGAGGTAATTACGCTTATCGTCTGCGGGCTCAGCGAGCCGGCGGGGACTGGACGGACTGGTCGGATACGGGCGTTTTCAGTGTGGGAGTTTCTCCTACCGTGACGATGGGTCTGCCAACGGGGGTGACCGCTTCAAGCATGGTGCTCAACGCGACGGTTACTCCGAACGGGCAACCGACCAGTTACTTTTTCCAGTATGGATTGGACGGCTCCTATGGCAGGACCACGGGAACGCAGGTGGCAGGAAGTGGGACCAGTGCCATTGTCGTCAGCGCCACAATCGGTGGTTTGAGTCCCTTGACGCCGTACCACTACCGGATTGTGGCTGCAAGCGCGGGTGGAACGACGTCCAGCTTTGACGGTTCGTTCACAACTCTCGCACCTTCGCAAGCAATCGTAACCGTTGCAGGGAATCCCGCGAACGGCGGCACCGCTCTCGGGAGTGGCACTTACACGATCGGCTCGACGCAAACCATCTCCGCCCTGCCGATTTCCGGCTGGGTATTCACCGGATGGAACGATGGCAATACGCAGAATTCACGGACGATCGGTATTCCTTCAGGTGGGGCCGCCTACACGGCAAACTTTCAGCAAACCGCGGCGATCTCCGTTCAGGCAAGTCCCGCGGCCGCCGGCACAGTCCTCGGGTCAGGGACCTATCTTGTCGGCTCATCGCAAACAATCTCGGCATCGGCCTATACAGGGTGGCTTTTCGGTTCGTGGAGCGATGGCAGCACGCAAAACCCAAGAAGCATCACAGTTACCACTGGTGGGGCGACCTATACCGCAAACTTTCTACAGGCTGCAATGATTTCCCTTCAAGCAAATCCGGCAAACGGCGGAACATTGGCCGGAGAAGGCGTGTATGCTTGCGGAACGAATGCGGTGCTGAGCGCGACGCCAAACAATGGGTTCGCTTTCGTAAACTGGACACAAAACGGAACTGTAGTGAGTTCTTCTGCCAGTTATAGTTTTACGGTGAGTGCGAACGAGACTTTGGTGGCGAACTTCGCTAGCTCACCAACGGTTTTAACCGGGTCAGCAACAGGACCGGTTTCCAACGGAGCGACACTCAATGGCACAGTGAATCCTAATGGGCTCATGACGACAGCCTATTTCCAATATGGATCTACAGCCGCTTACGGTAGCGTAACGACAGGACAGAACGCTGGAAGCGGTATCACAGGGCTTGGCTTGAATGCGTCCGTATCTGGTCTTTCCCCTGCGACGATTTATCACTATCGTATTGTAGCAACCAACAGCGTTGGAACATCCTATGGCTCCGACCAGATATTTGTGACCGCAAATGGTATGGGCATCTATTGGAGCAATTTTGTTGGCTCGCCAACCGGAAGCGGTACCACCGATGGGAGCGGCAGTTCAGCGAGATTCAACGCGCCTCGCGGAGTGGCCGTGGACGGAAGCGGGAATATTTACGTTGCGGACTATTTCAACCAAACAATCCGAAAGATAACGTCATCGGGAGTGGTCACAACTTTGGCGGGTAGCGCAGGAGTTAGCGGAACAGCCAACGGAACAGGAGGCGTAGCGCGGTTCAAATCGCCCGAGGGAGTGGCCGTGGACGGAAGCGGAAATATCTATGTTGCCGACACTTCTAATCAAACAATCCGAAAGGTAACGTCATCCGGAGTGGTGACAACGTTGGCGGGCGATCCAGGGTTCTCTTGCAGTTTCGACGGCACAGGAAGTGGCGCCGGGTTTTGTTATCCCCAGGGAGTGGCCGTGGACGGAAGCGGAAATATCTACGTTGCCGACAGTAACAACCAAACAATCCGAAAGGTAACGCCATCCGGAGTGGTGACAACGGTAGCGGGTAGCGCTGGGACTACCGGAACAGCCAATGGAACCGGAAGTGCAGCGCGGTTTAACGAACCTGCGGCTGTGGTCGTGGACGGAAGTGGAAATGTTTACGTTGCCGACAGTAACAATGCTACAGTCCGACGGATGACTTCATCACAAGTGGTAACAACAGTGGCAGGTAGCCCTGGATTGACTGGAACAAGCGATGGAACAGGAAACGCAGCGCTGTTCAATTGGCCCACGGGGGTTACCGCGGACACAAGTGGAAATATCTACGTTGCGGACGCGGCAAGCAATACAATCCGAATGATGACGCCCGGCGGAGTAGTGACAACGATTGGAGGTCTTGCAGGGGTGTCGGGTACAGCAGATGGGCCAGGCTCTTCGGCTCGTTTTTCAAGTCCGAGGGCGATCGCCGTTTCCTCCTTCGGTATCTTCTACGTCGCCGATGAGAACAACAATCGGATCTCGAAGGGCGTGCCCACTCTTATTACTCTGCCCAATCCACTTCCAACTGTCACAACCGGTGGCGCTACGGGGGTAGCCTCTAACGGCGCGACCCTGAATGGAACGGTTATTCCGAACGGTCTGAGTACGACGTACTATTTTCAGTATGGACTGACCAATGCCTACACGAACACCACCGGGACGCAGGGTGCCGGAAGCGGAACGACGGCGGCAGCAGTAAGTTTACTCGTTACGGGGTTGAGTCCCGGCACCCTTTATCATTATCAAGTGGTTGCGGTCAGCAACGGTGGCACCAACTATGGCTTAGACCAGACGTTCACTACTGCGCAAATGGCTTCGATCGCGGTCCAGGCAAGTCCCACGGCTTGTGGAAGCGTCAGCGGCGGCGGCGCATTCGGCTTAGGGACCACCGCCACGGTGACGGCAATTCCTAGCAGTGGGTATGTGTTTACCAACTGGAGCAATAATGGGACTGTGGTCAGTACTTCCGCGAGTTATACCTTTACGGTTAATGGAAGCGCGACTTTGGTTGGGAATTTCTCTCTGGGATCGACAATTTTAACTAGTGTATTCCCCACCAACGGGGGAACCACAGGTGGAGGCGGCACCTATGCGGTTGGATTGACCGCGACCGTCACGGCAACTCCAAGCAGTGGGTATCTGTTTTCCAATTGGACCAATAATGGGACTGTGGTCAGTAATTCTTCGAGCTATGCTTTTACGGTCAATGGAAACGCAACTTTAGTTGCGAATTTTGTCCCAGGACTAATACTCTCCACGAGTGCATCCCCCAGCAACGGGGGATCCACAAGTGGAGACGGTACGTACGCGGTTGGATCGACCGCGACCGTCACGGCAACCGCAAGCAGCGGGTTTGGTTTCACTAATTGGACCAACAACGGTAGCGTGGTAAGTAGCACGCAGACTTATAGTTTTACGCTGAACGGAAATACGGCACTGGTAGCAAATTTCACCGCGGAATCGCCTTGGACGTGGTCCGCGCGCAATTCGGGCCTTGCCGCCAATCTTACCGGAGTTGCTTATGGTAATGGAAGGTTTGTGGCGGTGGGTTCCGGCGGAGCCATCGCGACATCCGCCGACGGGGTGAGATGGGTTGCCGAGAGTTCGGGGACCAACGCTGACTTTAGCAGTATTACCTATGGGAATGGCAAATTCGTGGCAGTGGGTTCCGGTGGAGCCATCGTGACATCGTCCGACGGGATGAGTTGGGCCGTGCAAAACTCAGGAGTTAACTGGCTCTCCATTTGGAGGATTACTTGCGGAAACGGCTTGTTTGTGGCGGTGGGATCCGCAGGAATTTTGACGTCGACTGATGGGGTGGCGTGGGTGTGCAGAAGTTCTGGAGAAGACTTGTTGGGTGTCGCGTATGGAAGCGGCACCTTTATTGCCGTTGGCGGCACAACCATGCTGACCTCCGCAGATGGTGTTACTTGGGTAAATGGAAGCTTTGGAGAGAAGTACATAGAGAACATTGCTTATGGGGCCGGTACATTTGTGGCGGCTGGTGGCGGAGGGACCTTACGCTCCACCGATGGCGTCACGTGGATTACTACCGATGTGTGGGCGGATACAGCCGTTGTAGGTTTTGGCGGAGGCAGTTTTGTGCTAATGACCGATATCGGAATCTACGTTTCGCCGGATGGTGTAAATTGGACGGCCGAAAACCTCGGAGTTAGCAGTTCGTATTGGTTAAATGCTTCTGCTTACGGCAACGGGGTATCTGTGGTTGTAGGGGATTCCGGGGTCATTCTGACGAACGGATCGATGCCAGTCAGCCACACAATCGCGACGCTTTCGAACCTGGCACTGAGCAGCGGGACGTTGAATCCGGTGTTCTCTTCGGGGGTGCTTGTCTACAGCGCCACCGTGCCCAACGCGGTGACGAGCGAAGCGGTCACGCCCACGCTTTCGGACAGCGCGGCCTCGGTGACAAGCATCACCGGGACATCCGGATTTGTTGTTGGGCCGAACACGATCACGGTTCACACATTGGCCCAGGACGGGGCGACGTCGCTGACCTACTCGGTGACGGTAACCCGGCTGCCGAGTTCAATCGCGACGCTTTCGAACCTGGCGCTGAGCAGCGGGACGTTGAATCCGGTTTTCTCGCCGGGGGTGCTTGTCTACAGCGCCACCGTGGCCAACGCGGTGACGAGCGAAGTGGTCACGGCCACGCTTTCGGACAGCGCGGCCTCGGTGACGAGCATCACCGGGACATCCGGATTTGTTGTTGGGCCGAACACGATCACGGTTCACACACTGGCCCAGGACGGGGCGACGTCGCTGACCTACTCGGTGACGGTAACCCGGCTGCCGAGTTCAATCGCGACACTTTCGAACCTGGCCCTGAGCAGCGGGACGTTGAATCCGGTTTGCTCTCCGGGGGTGCTTGCCTACAGCGCCACCGTAGCCAACGCGGTGACGAGCGAGACGGTCGCGGCCACGCTTTCCGACAGCACGGCGACGGTGACAAGCATCACTGGAACTTCCGGGTTCGTCGTCGGAGCGAACACCATCACGGCGACAGTCACCGCTCAGGACGGGGTAACACAGCAAGTCTACACGGTTGTGGTAACCCGGTTGCCAAGTTCCAACGCCAATCTCTCCGGACTGGCCCTGAGCAGCGGGACGCTGAGTCCTGCGTTTTCCTCCGGGGTGCTCGCCTATAGCGCCACCGTCGGTAATGCCGTGACGTGCGAGGCGGTCGCAACCACGCCTTCCGACAGCACGGCGACGGTGCAGGTCACCGGTGGATCGAACCTTTTCGTCGGAACGAACACCATTACGGCGACTGTGACAGCTCAAGACGGGGTGACGCAGAAGATTTACACGATTGTCCTGACTAAGACAAGGCTACCCCTGGTATTTACTGAAACCGTAAGTGTTGTTGGGTTCCAAACGGCTGTTCTGAATGCTCAAATTGACACGAACGGTTCCGACACACAGGTATATTTCTTGTACGGTCCCGCCGTTCCCTATGATTTCACCACAGGCACTGCGAGCATTGCGTCTGGAACAGGCGTTGCCGAGATCAGCGCATCGGTTTCGAATTTAACTCCGGCCATGCTTTACCACTTTCAGATCATTGCCTCGAATAGCAGCGGTAAGGTCTTCGGAGCCGACGAGACGTTCTCAACACTCGCTCCCGACCTCGTTGCCGAACCGGTTGCCGCGTCCGGCGATCCCGTCTTGCAATACCCTGGAACCGTTATTGGTAGCTTCGGAGGCTCATCCATCGACGACAGCGGCGTAGCGGCCTTCCGGGCGACACTCAGCGGAGCCGTAATTCAACCCAACAACAACACCGTTCTCTGCATCGATTCCGGCTCGAGCAGCGTGGTCATTGCGAGGACGGGCCAGGCTGCGCCGGGGGGCAGCGGCGGCGTGTTTGCCTCGTTTGGCGATGCCGTTCTCAACAACGCGCACCGAATCGCTTTCGTGGGAACGCTGCAACCCACCCGGACGATCAATTCGAAAAATAATACGGGCATCTGGACGAACGCCGCTGGATCCCTCACTCTGTTAGCTCAAGCTGGCCGTGCCGTGCCGGGTTGCCCGGCAAAAACCGAGTTCGCCTCATTCACGAAGGTCGTACTTCCCGACGATGGTGGCGTTGTCTTCTTGGCAAAGTTGACCCATGGAGGCGGCGGAGTAACCGCAGCAAACGATCAGGGTCTCTGGGGAGTGAACAGCAAAGGGCGCCTCGTGTTGCTGATTCGCAAGGGAGCGCCGTTGAAGATTGGAGCCGCCACCAAAACGGTCACCGGATTCTCCGCATTGGCATCGGCGACCCCGAATGCGGGGGAGAGCACGTTCAATGAAGCGGGAACGGTTGCCGTCCTGGCATCCTTTTCCGACAGAACTGAATCCGTGCTGCAAGTCTCGCGCGCCGGGGCGATTGTTGCAGTGGCGTCCACACACTCCGATTCGGCAGGCATTCCCGGCGCTACTGTCACCGGATTTGCCGATGCGGAGTTGGACGGTGCGAAACGCACCGCCCTAAGAGCGACCGTGACGGGTGGCGGCACAACCAAGACAAACAACACCGGAATTTGGTCTTTCGCCGGAAAGACTCACACTCTTCTAGCTCGCACCGGCAAGCCCGCACCAGGTGTGCCGGGCGGTGTCTTCGCAACGCTGGGCAACCCCGTGATGAACAATCAGGGCAGAATCGCCTTTATCGGCACTCTAAACTCCAGGGCTACCGGCGTCTGGGCGGACACCGCTGGAACGGTGAAGCCGGTTGCGATCACCGGCGCGCAAGCCCCCGGTTGTCCGGCGGGAGCGGTGTTTTCGGCTTTCCAGAGCTTTGCGTTGCCGGATCAGGGCGGTCCGGTCATCATGGGGACGCTGGCTCCGGGCGCCGGTGTCGTCACGTCCGCCAACAATACCGGCATCTGGCAGGCTGACAGCAACGGCACCCTGCGGATCATCGCCCGCACTGGCGACAGTATCGAAATCGCCGGAAACGTCCGATTCATTACCGCCATCTCGATCTTCAACAGCACCGCCGAGACGGGGGCGCAGCCGGGCGGATGCAACGCTCATGGCGATTTGATCTACCGGCTCACCTTGGACGATGGCACCCAGGCGCTCATAACCTCAATCATGGCCCCGGCTGGCAAATGACGATCCGGCAGACAATGGAGGAAGCCAACCGGTCCCTGGACGAGAGAGCGCCGAGCCGCAAAAGCCTCCTCGACGCCGTCAACGAATATCCGATTCCGCAGCACAATCCTTGTCGACTCATGAGGGACCGCTCAGCCTGCCAGGGTTGAAATCGTTGTCTGAAACCGCCACCGCGGCGCTGGCTAACCACACAGGGCCGATATGCCTGTCATTCGACGCGGCACTCCCAAATCAAATGGCACCAAAGGAATTTGATGAGTATAGGGAGAGAGGCGAGAAAGTGGGCGAAGAAGAAGACCTCGAAGGCGAAGTTTCGGTAGATTTGCGAAAAGAGATCGAGCAAGAAACACTGTGCGAATATTGTGGAGAATTAATTGATGACTGCCATTGCCAGCCGAGTGGTCATTACGACTAGGTCGACTTAGTATCACACCTTGATGCCGATTGCTGTAGCTATGCCGCGGTTCTGCGTTCAAAGCGATGTCAAGCAACATACACAAACTATGTTCCAGTGAAGAAATGCTCCGCCCCAAATCTCTCACAACTATGACCAACACGCCAACAAACGATACAGCTATTTGCCCCAAAACTGGAGCCCTGGAGCGAGTGCGGAAGGTGGCCTCAAGATGGAGCGACACAGGATGCCCAGAAAGCTCGATTCTGGACATATTCCGCAGGCACAATGTTGTTTTTGTAGGCAGGTTTCAGAACCGATTCTGCCAGATTTCAGTCGGGGACCTGATTGCCATATCAGACTATCATTTTGCACCTGCAAATCACCCACCTGTTTGCACCAAAAAGTTACCCACCCTATTCGACGTAACTTTTTAGACCCAGAGCATTTTTCTTTTGCAACAGCCTCCAAATCAGGAACTTCTGGAGGTTGTTGAAAAAGGAAAATGCGACTTACGCAAATTCAGGTGGGTGATTTTCAGGTGCACACAGGTGGGTGATTTTGGGTGCAAACTGACAAGACGGCAAGACAGTCGTTGCAATGGGCTTGGCGACATCCCCGCCCGGCCCTGTAACGGAATTTGGAATCGATTTTTCCGATCAGGATTTGGCCTGCTTCGACTATAATGATTACGTCATCGGGTGCCGCGTGTCATTCATCGATCTCAACGATGCAGAGCGAAGGTCCTATCGGATCGGCACATTCCATAGCGTGAACGAGCGTGCCGAAGAATTCAAAGATATTTACCGGAAACACCACCAATGCTTTGTGGAGGAGCAACAATTTGAAATCAGCGCGCGAAGCTGCACCCTGATGTGCAACGAGCGCAATTTGAAAGATATTCTGTGGCGGAACAACCTCTTCTTTCAGGTGCCAATTTACCAACGCCCGTATTCATGGGAGGAAGACCAAGTCAGAAAATTGGTCACAGACGTACTAGCTGCTTTTCACGGACGAAACGGCGCGGTTCAAAAGGAGCCGATCTTCATTAGCACAATGCAAATCTCCGACATCAGGCTTTTCGACGGATTAACAAGTCTGAAATTTCATGAGATAATTGATGGCCAGCAACGGCTCAGCACGCTACTTTTAATTTTAAAGGTTCTCAAAGACAGCTATCCGGAGGATACAATCCTGAACGGGTTGGACCTAATTGGCCGACTGCAGAGCAGGGTGAGCAGTGGGGAACAACAGAAATACTTGGATCAGGCTCTCGATGTCGACACAAAGCAGCCAATCGAGCCGGGCCAGAATCCGTACCTCAAGATGGTTCCGCCGATTATCCAATTGTTGGAGAACGACGAACCCACCGAAGAAACAGTTGCAAACGCGTCGCCTTCGATCCCCGAAATGTTCGATGCTTCCGGTTTCGTTGCCTATCTTGTCAGCAGGGTCTATTTCGTGGTCATCGAAACCCGAGCAACTTTGTCGAAAACTCTCCAAATCTTTGACGCCATCAATTCGTCAGGGATGGACCTGAATGGTGGGGATATTTTCAGGGTTTGCTATTACGAATATCTTCGCAAGACGACACAGGCGAACGAAGAAACCTTTGAGGATATCAGCGGCTTGGATAAGGTGATAGACGAGAAAAATCGGGAGGCCGATTGGGCGGTTACTTCGATAGAAAACATCCTTTCCCTTGCCCAGCATGTTTTGATTGCTCGGCATGAATTGCCCAAGGGGCTTCATGACTATGCCTCCTCCACGTTCTTCGACCGCCTGTTCGACACGGTTTTTCACATAAATTCATGGCCGAACTTCTCTTCAGAAAGCGTCTGCAAGGTGGAAATCGGGATTCCCGAGTTGGCCCATCTCGTTGAGGCCCGATTCACTTGGGAAGCTCAGCTTCGGCTGTTTGGTCCCGAAGCCCGCAGCGCCATGGACTTCATTTGGTGGTCGAGGCACGAAAGATACGCCTACCTGCCGATCCTGTTCAAATGAAGGTTCGAAGCTGACTTTGCGACCACTGAGCGCTTTGTAATCCAACTATCTAAGCTGCTTATTCTCTTTAGCGTTTGGAAAAGAAGGGCTGTGTACGAGTTGCACAGCCTGATGCACGAACCGCAAGACCGCCTTTTTGCACATCATCGCCCCATTCAGCCGAGGGAATAATTAATTTCATTCATGAATTGTGCTGAGAGAAGAAAATGGAGATCACCTGGGCATTGGAGAATGAACCGGTTGCGTGGATCGCCAAGGCGAAAGCTTTGGTTTGCAGGCTATCGGCGCTGATGGACGAGCTTTCAGTCGGGGACAGACAAAGCGAAGATGTTCGTAGTTGTCTTTTCGACACTGAAATCGATGTCGAACATATCGAATCTGTAAACCATAGGGATGGCTCCAAAAGAGAGCAAATCTGGATTAACTGGGGGGATGAACTTCACCAAATCGGAAATCTTATTGTTTTAGAAGTGGAAGTTAATCGATCTATTAGCAATGAGGATTACGTTCAGGCAAAGTTACCCGCTTATGTGCGAAGTGGATTCCGCATAGTTCAAAATCACGCAAGGGAATTTCCGTTGTGGAATTTGAAAGCGTGTAAACGTCGGAAGCAACGCGAAGTGAACAGGCTTGTTTCCTATCTTTGTGGAAATGATCCACTTTAGCGACAGCGCGGGTGCAGGAATCCGTCGCCGACGTGTGAACACATGCAAGCCTCGCAGAAACTTGGTCCGGACTGCGGCAGACGAAGACCGAGCGAAATGATCCGGCAGTTGCCGAGCGCTGCAAACTGATTTCCAACAACGCTCCGAATGAATGCGGAAGGTCTATTACCGGGGTTCGGGCTTGAGCGCTGTTTGCTCGCACGTTGCAACCAGATGTTGATCGATTTTCTCCCCGACGGCTTTGCGCAGATCCGCTTCGTCTGCAAACTGCTCCCAGCTTTGCACTGCCGTGACGACTCTGTCCAAAATCTCCGGTGCCCCGGCGATTCCAAAACGTTTCGCGAACTTCTCCAGATCGGCGCGATTTGGGTTTCTGCTGCCGGAAACACTCATCGCGTGCCGCCCGAGCGCTCCAATACCGGGACTGCGCGTCAGGTCGAACGCCGGCGAGAGACTCCATTGGCCGGCCCGGTTGCAGAGAAAGGCGAAATTCTTCGCGTGATCGTCGCAGTTTGAGGCCGCAACATTGAAGGCCAGTCGGCGATAAATCTCGGCCAAAATGCGGTGATCGCCGGTCAATTCCAACGCCACTCTTGCGAAATCCTCGTAGCTGGCTGCGTCGGCGGTGAATCGCGGTGCAACAATCCGGCGAGCGAATGCATGTGAATCCGCTCTTCCCCCTGGCGATCGAAGCGGCGCACGGCGAAGAGAGCGCGGTTTCCATGATCTCTTTCGACATTGAACAAGCGGGTCTCGGGGATTTCAATCCCTGCCGCACGCGCCATCAGCGAATAGGCGAACTCGACCCGTCCGCTTTGTTTGGAGTCCTTGTGTCCCGCCGGAACGTCCGAGAGCTTGACAATCCACGGCTCGAAACCGGCGGGTGGGTTCGGGCCGATATGAATCTGATCCCCGCGGACCGACGCATGCACCTTCGGTTTCGCGCCGCCGGCGGAACTGCCCGCATGCACCAAGGCCAGGATTTCATCGGCGCTTCCCTCAAGCGGTTTCCCCTCAAGCAGCAGTGATGCTTCCCGGTCGATTTGCGCAAGCGATACCGCCCGATGCACCGCGTGGCTCTCGGGATCGGCTTCAGGCTGGTAGGAAAGCGCGCCCATTCCGCGCGAACCGATGTAGCTCAAGCGGATCAGCGGTGACGCCGTTTCCGGGTCGATTCCCATCTGCGTCATCCGTTCGTCGAGCAGCTTGCCGCCCCAGTAGTCGGGAAGGCTGTCATAGAAGACGCCGTGCAGCCCCTGGAAGGATGGATTGCGAGGCCCCGGCGAGGCTTCCGGGACAAAGGGCAGGGCAATCGGGGAAAGGCTCCAGCCTTCGCGCAGCCATGAGGCGGCATACTGGAACCAGATTCCTCCGGCACGATCGTCCGCCAACCGACCCACGGGTTCTCTTTCGCCATGGAAGACGTGCAAAATCATGGCTTCTTTGCCCGCTTTCCACGTTGCCTGACCGGCTTCGGGATGAGTTCGTCGATGTCCTTGATCGGTCTTGGTTTGAAGAGTTCCTCAAACTCGTCCCTTCGATGCAGGGCAATGGCGAGGCGGTAAAGCCGTTCGAAAGAGATTTGCCCGGTTCGTTCGAAAAGCTGATAGGTCGCAAAACTCACTCCAGCGCGCGCGGCGAAATCGCGCTGCCTCCACCCGTTTTCAAGGCGAAGGGAGCGGACACGCAAGGCGGTCTCACGAACAAGCTCATGGGGTGCGAGCAACATAAGGCATAAAATAAGTGCGCTTGAGTCCGCCGTCAACGTGTAAACAAGTTCATTCTATGCGTTACAAGCTCTCAACGTCACGATGATGGCGATGGCATCCATTCGACCTACATCCCCATCGCCGTCTCTTCCTTCAACAAAGGTCTGGACTCCCTGGCGGTCACCATAATCGACACCGCTCCCTTCGACGAGCGAGGTCAATCAGATCGGTTACTGAATGGCCGCCAGCCGCGCCCGGCAGCTTTTGCCTGTGGTGCATCGGGGAACCGGTAACTCAAGATAACGACCCCAGACTTGCTTAAAAGCGACCGCTTGACCATCGGGTAAAGTTCGGTAGATTTCACAATGTGAGCCGCATCGCGAACCAGAAACTTTTCAAGGAGGCAATTCCTCTCCTCCTGTCAAGCGCACTCGACCTGCGCCCAGACGACGTTTCGCTTCAAGATGATTCGAAGTTGCGGGCCGGGGGCGCCGATGTCCCGGATTTCTTCGTCCATGCCGGTTCCTTTACATTTGCTGTGAAATGCAAAGGAAACGGAGACGGTGCCACGGTCGCGATGGCCGCCCGGACGCTTCGAGCTTATGTCGACCGTTTCGACAAGAACTCGATTCCCGTGGTGCTCGTCCCGTTCATGGGAGAGGTGGGGAGCCGGCTCTGTGAGGAAATGGACGTCTGCTGGATGGATCTCTCCGGCAACGCCCGGCTCCGCGCTCCAGGGCTGAGAGTGGCCATCGAGGGTAAACCCAACCGGTTCATCCGACGGGGGCGCCCACGGAGCGTATTTGCCCCAAAAAGCGCGCGAATTGCGCGGCAACTCTTAATCGAGCCACAGCGAGCCTTTACCCAGCGGGAACTCTCCCAGGTAACTCAGTTGAACGAAGGCTTTACCAGCCGCATTGTCAGGCAATTGGAAGAGCAGCGGTTGATTGTGCGCGATAACAGCGGTGCCGTCCGCGTCGCCGACTTCCAGACGCTGCTCGATGCATTGAGGGAGGCTTACGATTTTTCCAAGCACACCCTCTTGCGCGGACATATCGCCGCGAGATCGAGCGACGAGATTCTGCGCCGGAGCGCCGCAGCGCTCCGGGAGGCAAAGGTCCAGCATGCCGCAACGGGTTTGGCGGGCGCCTGGTTGTGGCAGGGTTTTGCCGGATTCCGGCTGGTCGCCCTTTACGTGGCCGATCTTCCTTCGTCCGACGTTCAACGCGCAATGAGCTTCCGAGAGGTGGACCACGGCGAGAACGTGTGGCTTGTGCAACCGAACGACGAGGGGGTATTCCAGGGCACGGGCGAGCGCGAGGGAATTGCGTGTGTGCATCCCGTTCAACTCTATCTCGACCTGAAAAACCACCCCGAACGCTCCGCCGAGGCTGCCGATGCCTTGCGAACCAACATTTTGAACCAGTCCGCCCATGTCTGAAAAACCTTCAACCGTCGCCGGCTACCCGCCCGACCAAGTCGCACGCGTAAAAGCAACCTGCCTATACCTTGCCACGAAACTGGGCGACCTCACGGACGACTTGATCGTCGTAGGTGGACTCGTTCCGTCGCTCTTGATTGATCAAGAACATCTGCCGGACGATGTCAGTCCCCACGTTGGGACGCTTGATCTCGACTTGGGGCTTGCCTTTGCCTTGGTGGGAGAGCACCGCTACGAGACGCTGGCGGAACGGCTGCGTAAAGCAGGATTTCGAGCCGATGAAAAGGACGGTAGAACCATCCGCCAGCGCTGGAGGATTGGCGAGCCGGCGGTCACCGTGGATTTCCTGATCGAACCGGAGGACGCGGAATCAAAGGCGGGCCGGTTGTTTCCCCTTGATCGGGACTGGGCCGCGATCATCGCGCCTGGCCTTCACCTTGCTTTCCTTGACAATCGAATGATCACGTTGGAAGGGCGCACGATCACCGGGGAAAAGGCTCGTCGAGAGGTCCGGGTCTGCGATGCCGGTGCATACGTGGCGCTCAAGGCCCTCGCCTTCCATATTCGTGGTGAGAACAAGGATGCTTACGATCTCTATTACATGCTCCGAAATTACGGGCGTTCGATTGAGGATGTGGTAGCGCACTTTGTTCCGCTTCTGCCTGACAAGACCGCGCTCCGGGCCGTGGAGTATTTGAAATTGGACTTTCTCGACCCGGAGGCAATTGGCCCCATGCGTGTCGCTCAATTCCTTTATGGACGTTCTGACGTCGATTTGCAGGCGGACGTAGCAGGTTTTGTTGGGGAGTTCTTGAGACAGACGGAAGCGCTCTGATCGGCATGTCCTTCTCATGTTTGGGAAAGCTCCCGTACCCCGACAACGGGAAACCCATCCAAAAAAAGTTTCCGTCTCCGGATTGACGCTCACGTTTCCATGACGGTCGTCACCGCCATATTTTCGGGAATTCGGACAAAATCCGGGCATGGTTGGGCAGGCAACACCTGAGTGATTGACGCGATCACGGGCCTCTGCGAATCCACAAGCGAGGCTCTGAAATAGCGGTGTTTTCAAGAAATCCGACGAAATCCGCGTTTTTTTTCGATTCGGCGCAGAAAAATGCGCTCAGCGTATTGTCTGAGGGGCGCGGTGCTCCTATGGACCCGCTACCTATGAAAACTCCGCGCGATGACCACGATGAAGAACTGCTCACGAAGGACGAGCTTGCGTCCCGCCTTAAACTGACTCCGCGGGGAGTCGACTGCCTGGTCTCGGACGGGCGCATCAGCGCGTTTCGTATTTCGCGCAAGTGCGTGCGGTTTTCCTGGGTGCGGGTGCTCAAAGACCTCGGCCGCTTTGAAAATTGATCCACTGTGGGCCATCGTCGGCTCCTTCTTGGGAGAGGAGCGCTTAGGCAATCTTCAGGTTTTCGATGTCAGTGAGCATTGCGGAGCGGCTGCCTCCGGACAGAAAGGTGGGGGTAAGCGCCCAAAAGGCGGCAGCCAGTTCCTTGGGTGCTGGAACCCGGTAGGTAGTGAAAATGAGATTCACGTCGCGATGCCCCATTTCTGTGGCGAGGAGCTTGGCATCGTCAAAGCGGGAGTAATGATACGACGCAAAACCGTGCCGTAGGCAATTGGGAGGCCAGACCGCCAGGGTATGCTCGGTGCCTGCCGCCACAAGTTCCTTGTGCGCTTTCGCGCGCGCGTCGTCGAGGAGTTCGCGAAAGTTTTTCGGCGTAACCTTTCCCGTTCGCTCCCGGTACGGTAACAGGAACTCGTATGCGGCCCGCAGTTCGATCCAGTGGCCATCGCCTCCTTTTGCGACCCTGCCGGGGACATAAATCCTTTTCTTTTCCCAGTCGACTCGGCTCCAGCGGATGCGCCTCAGCCCCGAGCGTCGGATTCCGCAAAAAGCGGCCAAGACGATGTAAGGCAACAATTCCGGGTCGGCAACAACGAGGAGAGCCGCAAGTTCCTCCGGACGGAGAATATCAGCCAGGGTCACTTCATGATCATCCTCGCCCTCTTCGTCGTCATCGGGTCTTGGGACAACCGCAATCGGAATGGCTTTCGCGGGATTCGTAGAGCAATAACCCAATTCGACCGCCGTATTGAACGCTCCAACCATCAGCCGCCGCACATTGTTCCGGCTCACCGTGTCGAGCAATTCTCCGAGGCGAGGATGTCCCGGCTTGCTCACCCTCAATTCCCGAAGCCACTTATCGATCTCCCGCGTTTCGATTTCGCTCACTTTCCGGTCACCGGCTACGACTGAAAACATACCCAACCGGGAAGAGATGTCCGAAATGTAGACGGTGCTTCGTCCGTCCTGGCGCTTGTTCTTCAAAATGGTCTCCACCAAATGGGGCCATGTTGTTGATTTTGCCGTTTGCTCCAGGTGGGCGATCAAAAACGTCGTTGCTTCCGTTAACGTTTTCCCGAACGGCTTCAGCCGTGCGGCGCACTGCTGCGCTTCGTTTCGAAGGTCGTTGGAAATCGCGAATGCGTCCGTTCCTTCTTTTGCGTGCAGAGTACGTAATGCGGCCCGCTTTTCGTCCGCTTCAGCACGTGTGAGAAGCCACCACCTTTGTCCTCCGTCTTTTCCGCCCCGGCCCAGACGACCGTCGACGAGCCAGCGCTTCTTCTTGTTCACCCACCGGACTGTCGGCCAAACGTTGTCATTCGCGTTCTTAGCGGAGTCATTCGTTTTCATGCGCATGGATTCTGTTTTGGTGGCCACGGGTGGCCACCTGCCAACGTAAGATCAAGCATTCATGCGGGTCAAGCGAAATGAACACCGGACTTAAAATCCGTTGGTATTCACCTCCCGTGCCGGTTCGAGTCCGGCCATCGGCACCCTCTTTTTACCGGGGAAGCGGCTTGAAAGCAAGCTCTGGAGCGGTTTTCCAGGCGTGCGCCTCCGGAATCGATTCCCGCGTATGAATGCGTTCAGGAGCGCAAGAAAACGCATAATTTCCGGGTTTTAGCGGCCACAGGTGACCACGTGAATTACGTAGCGATTTGATGACCGCCAGCAACGGATTTGCTGAAGGGGGTGACGCGACCCTTTTTTCCTGACGTCAGATCTGTCAGAATTTCAGCCTTCGCGTTCGGCAATTTCCAGCATCGCGATGGGCACGACGCCGGCGGAATTACCGTTCCGATTGGCTCATGGGTGCCGCCTTGGCGTTAGCTTTCCGCGCCCCCAGGGTCTTCTGGTCGTCGCCGAAGGTCTTGGCGGTAGGGGTTGGGGGCGCGGGCAACGGCAGCCCAGAAAAATCCGATCAGGACAAAGGCGTTGTTGAGTTGTATTCGCGTCCGGCGGGGATGCACAGCTTCGGGTCGGGAAGTCTCCACTTGAGGGGCCTCTCGCCCTTGCAGTCCGACCAGCGCCAGATCGTTGCCGGAAGTGGGGATCTGGGCGTAAGAGATGCGCCGGAATTTTTCGGGGTCGATGACGCCGTCGCTGACCTCCTCGGCCGATTTTGGCGATGAGTTCGCTTGGGGCGCCATGGTGGAAAGGAGTGGCATGCACTTCTTCCCAAATCTCCACGAACGATCGCCGCGTGCTCGCCGGGGTAAATCGCGCCCTGATAGCCGACCCGCCCGGTGTATGCGATGTTCGTGAGCAAGCATTACAGGTTGTTCTTGTCTCACGCGCCGCCGCCGCGCATCCGATTGTCGAGCGTGAGCCAACGTTTGCGCTCCCAGCCCCGCGCGTTCACCTCAGCAATCGTGTCGGGGAGGGATTCCTTTTCGAGGTAGATTGAAAAGATTCCCCTGACGATCTCCGCTTCGCTTGGGTTGATCACGAGGCGGCGGATTCCGCGGTCGTTGTCGTAACCGAGGAACGGGTGTCCGCCAACCCACTTGCCCCTCTTGCGGGCGGCGCTCATTTTGTCCCGAGTTCGCTCGGCAATGATCTCGCGTTCAAACTGGGCGAAGGAGAGCAGGATGTTGAGCGTAAACCAACGGGGCCGGTATAGAAGCTGGAGAGAGATTCCCCGCAAGAGTGGGCGGAAGCGGGCTCCGACCAAAAGGAGCTTGTCCCCGCTTCCATAATCTGGCAGAGGATTGGCACGGTTCAACCCTCCTCGATTGGAGCCGGCGCCGACGGTTGGAGCCCGGTGGAAGAACCGAATTTTTTCTCGAGATATGACAAAGCAGCTTACAACAACCTCAGGCAAGTCATCCGACAGCGGTGCTTTTCTGGATTTTCTGCCGGGTGACAGTGAAATGAGCGGGCGCATTCGCTCGTTCGATTGGGCAAGCACGCCGTTGGGACCACCCGCCCATGGGACGACGATACCCGGGGAGGTCTCCATCGCTGCCGCAGAGTGCTACCGCCGCCGAGAGGTAGTAGTTCGGCACATATTATTCTGTTAGTAAAAGTCCCATGAACACCAAAAGCCCCAAAGCATTCGTCCATGCCAACGCGAAGAAGCCGAAACGGCAGAGGCGCATTGCGCTGGTTGGCATTCCGATGCTGCAGGGACGGAGCGTCTTCAACGGCGCTCTCATGCGATACGCCGGGGAAGAGGGCAACTGGCAGCTCGTCGCCAGCACGGAGGCCACTATCGGCAACTTCCATCATCTCCGGAGTCTCGACTGCGATGGCGCCATCGTGCGCGTCCTGACACCCGAAATGAGTGAGGTTGTCCAAAGCGCGGGTTTTCCGGTCGTAAACGTCTCCTCCTGGCTGGAAGAGCCGGGCGTTGCCACCGTCCGTTGCGACCAGGCGGAATTGGGACGGCTCTGCGCCATGCATCTGCTGGCCAAGGGGTTTCGACGCTTTGGCTGCGTGCGCATCCCAGGCGGGTGGTTCATTGAGGCCCGGCTGTCGGCCTTTCTCAAAACCTTGGAGACCGCGGGATACCCGACGACGGTCGATTGCATCGAACTGAAAGGTCTGCCTTTCAGCCGGGCGGACTTGAAACGATTCTGGGGATGGGTTGCGACCTTGCGAACGCCGGCGGCGTTGTTTTTGAGCGACGGCCCAGGCGCCTCGAATCTGATGGATGCCGTCGCGGCGGTTGGATTGCGGATTCCCCACGATATCGCGGTCATTGCCGGATACCACAATGAGGACGCAGCCGACTGGTGCGTGCCACCGCTGACCTTTGCCGATCAGGACTCGGAGACCTGGGCCATCGAGGCTGCGAAATACCTGGATCGGCTGATGAGGGGAGACGTCCCTCCCCAGAAAATCGTGACGGTGCCGGCGCGCGGCGTGGTGGCGTGCCGATCCACCGATACGGTGGCAGTGGACGATCCCATCGCCGCCCGCGCCATCGAGTACATCCGGGAGAATTTGAGCGCGAAGATCAATGTCAAGGTGCTGGCTGACCTTCTCGGGATTCGGCGCCGCACGCTCGATCGGCATTTTCGCACGACCATGGCAATGTCGCTCAACGAGTTCCTCGTCGGCGAGCGTGCCGAGAAGGCCCGGACGCTGCTGCGCGCTGCCCCGCCGCTATCGCTTCGGGAGATCGCCCGCCGCTGTGGTTTTTCCGATACGCAGCATATGAAGAAAGTGCTGCGCCGGTCTGGCATTGCGCGGGATTTCGGGCGGCGCCCAGGCCACCCGGCAAAGGCTGGCGCCGGGCGCTCCCGAGGAACATAATTTTCATAAGACGCGCTGGAAGCGAGTTCCGGGGAGGGCGGGCGCCCCGCCTGCCGGTGTCGGCGCCCTCGCCGACACTCGCTTGGGACAATGCGCAATTTCGATACCAGGGGATGCCTTTGGCGAGGGCGCCAAATGCGGCGCGCGAGGCGCGCGCCCTCCC
>Ga0316232_1001050_pt1 | contig 36413 bp, 38 predicted proteins | sample TBHtaG_FD_206006 | JGI IMG/M metagenome (GOLD analysis project Ga0316232, IMG submission 206006) | Freshwater microbial communities from Trout Bog Lake, Wisconsin, USA - TBH18025_13 | ecosystem: Environmental > Aquatic > Freshwater > Lake > Hypolimnion/Profundal zone | place: USA: Wisconsin... | reverse complement strand
CGAGGCGGTACAAAACGAATATCCCGAGGTTTACGGCAAGAAAACCTACGAACAGGCATTCTACGATTGGCAAAAGCATTTCCGCGCTGAATGGCCTTCTCTCATGGAAGAACCGGAATCCGAAAAGGTCAAGGTCGATGAAATTAAGCTCAAAGGCGTGACCGAAATACTTAGGACCATGCTGCCAGTAATCGATCCACAAAACCGAGGGCGATTAATTCAATGGGCGCAGGACAATCTAAACGAGATGGAGAATATGTTTCAAAGCTCATTGGAAATGGATTGCGAGGACATTGCTGAATACGAAATACCCGAAACTGAATTGACGGACTTGCCTAAACTTGCGTGATCGTTATGAAATTTAAAAACGTCAATACTCAGCGCATTATTGAAATTCCCGACGGTCATTTAGATTTATTCCGGTTTATGGTGAAATCGGATCAGTATCAATTTGTCAAAAATGATGATGGTGAACACTGGATTACTCTGAATGGCGGCGACGGAGATGGTCAGCACGTTTTAATTAACGGAGAAGGTAAGGTAATGGCTGGCGCTGGCGGCAAATTGAACGGCGCACATTTAAAAGACGTAAAAACCAAATCTAAGAATGTTGAAAAACATGGTCCTCCAATACCCCAATACCCACCAGCTCCACCACATCAAGCCAAGGAAACTGGTAAAGAAGGCCATGTTGAAGGCACTTACACAGCCAAAGTAAGAGATTTAAAAGAACAATTTAAGAATGTATTAAAAGATAAGGGAATCAAAGCCAGCGTAATTTTTGACAAAAAAAACTTGAGTGTCAGAGTTTCCGTTCCAAGTTATGAGTCAAAATTTTCACGAGAAGAACAAAAATTTATCAAACAATGGATGATTGATAATGAATTTACGGGTGCAATGGGACATCCTATTGATCCTGACTTTTACAATGAAGGTAAAGGATTGACACTAAGTTTTTATCACAATCCCGAATCGGCAAAGAAAAATAAGGAAAGCGCACAACTCAAGCAATCAGCTTCATTGCAGGGTGTCACTGGTCAACAAAGTCACGAAGGCGCAAATCAAAAGAAATTCAATACTTACGTTCCACAGCACACCAATAAAGAAGCTGAAAAATTTGCTGTAGAAAACAATTATGTTGACAATGCAATATTCGGAAAATTAAACGTAAAAATTACCAATGAGGCGCTTTCAAGTCTTTCCGATCATTTGACAGAATTCCCTGAATTGAGAAGTAGGCAAAAGGCTATCGGGTCAATTCAACAACGGGTTGCAATGAATCATGCAATCAAAGTTGCTAAAAACAAAGAGTATTATAGGAAATTCTATCCTGATAAAACTGAAGAACAACTTCAGCAATTATCTGAAAAACATACGAAAAAAGAACGAATTGCTAGTAATACTTGGGCTTATGCGGCATCTCAAGGCGATTTAGCTGGTGTTTTCTTTAATGAAAAGCATTCCGGTAAAGATTTGGAATCTTTGGAAAAAGACCTTAAACGTAGCGTTGAAACAAAATGGCATCCGGTCGGTTGCGACACCATAAAATCGATATATGACCATGAATACGGTCATCAATTAGATTATTTATTGGATTTAAGAAATAACCCAAACATAAATAATCTAGCTCGTGAAATTCGTTCGCGTGAAACCGAAGAAACAAAAAACATGAGTAGGGAAGAAAAAGCTGAATATATAAGGAAAAATGGTAGTTTGATGACAAGAGAGCTATCGAAATATGCAACAACAAATATTCAGGAATTTATTGCTGAAGCATGGGCCGAATATAAAAACAATCCTACGCCGAGAGAATTAGCTAAAAAAGTTGGAACAATCATAAAGGACGAATATGAGCGAAAATTTGGTAAAGCTAGTTAAAAGAATTAGAAATCGTGAAAATGTCCCTCCCTCTGACGTTGTTGGTTTGACTGAGGATGAAATGGAAATTTTCATTGACGAATTCAATCGCCCCCCATTTATAGAATTGGTTGATGCTGGTACTGAGGAAGAATGGGAAAAAGCAGAGGCAGAGAGAAAAGAAATTAACCATGAAAATGGCTATGATGACAACGGCAATATTGTTGATCCACTTCCAACATGACATTTTTCGAAGTACTTACAGCTGCGGTAAATGAATTCATTGAATATGGGTTTGATTCGCAAACTCGTGTCGAGCGTTGGGTGCGGTTGTTGAAAGAGGCAGCTCTTGCACAAATGATCCCCGAGCATCAAATGCAAATAGCGATGGAAAAATCGCTAGGCGCTGCATTTACCCGGCTGGTAACAAAAGGCGGTTTAGTTAATAAGCACGTTTCACGCTACAGCATCGAAAAGCTAAAACCAACCCTTCGTGCTGAACTTGATCGACGCATCATGGCAAGCGCCAATCTGATTAAATACAATCGTCAAGAATCAATTAGCAATCTGCTACGACGTTTTGAAGGCTGGGCCACATCAATCCCACCGGGCGGAACGGACATTGTTAACCGGGTCAAAGAAAAACAAAAGATCAAAAAATCACTTGGCAATGTGACATTTGAACAGCGTCGGGTCATTATTGACCAAACGCACAAATTGATCTCTAACATTAACGAAATCGTAGCTATGGACAATGGCGCGATTGGTGGTCGCTGGCATTCACATTGGCGACAAATCAATTACGACTATCGCAAAGACCATAAAGAGCGCGACGAAAAAATATACGTCGTGCGCGGCAGCTGGGCGGACAAGGCCGGTTATCTCGATCCCAAAAACGGATATACCGATCAAATCACGCAACCCGGCGAGGAAGTGTTTTGTCGGTGCAATTACTCATACATTTACAACTTGCGCGACATGAAAGATTTGTTGACAGATAAAGGCAAAATTGCGTTAGAATCTGCAAAAATGTCTAAGGCCGCATAGATATGCCATTCGCTTCGGAAAAACAACGCAAAGCCATGTACGCCGCCGCTACCGGCAAGAGCAACATCGGCATTCCGAAAGCCGCCGCAAAAAAATTCATTAAGCATAGTAAAGATACGATGAAAGCCCCATCATTGCTTGCTTTGCCTACCGAAAAAAATAAAAACGAAGATTCCGACGTAATGGTTCGCGCTGGTGATAAGCGCAACGAATTAAAAGGTTTGTCAAACGAACTTGCCGAAATTTTTCAACATTTAAGTGAACTCAAAGACGATGAGAGCGAAACTGTTCCGCGCTTTGAGGATGATTCCGAGGCATGGCAAACCAAAGAAGGCAAAAACAAAAATGGCGGCTTAAATGAAAAAGGCCGCGAATCGTATAACAAAACGCATGGCGCACATTTAAAAGCGCCCCAACCCGAAGGCGGATCACGCAAGGCATCGTTCTGCGCTCGCATGAAGGGTATGAAAGCAAAATTAACGTCATCCAAAACGGCGCACGATCCTGATTCGAGAATCAATAAAGCGCTTAGAAAATGGAAATGTGATGACGATTTGAAAGATGATTTGTCCAAAATCTGCGACAGCATTTTAGAATACGCGTCCGCTATACCTGATGACGATCCTTGCTGGCAGGGATATAAGCAATTGGGTATGAAAGAAAAAGACGGCAAACAAGTGCCAAACTGTGTGCCTGATGCCGCCGATCCAGTAGCAGCTGCTCCGCTTGCTGTCGATCCGATTATGCACGATGGTCCAATGGGTCGCTCGTCCGGGATTATGTTTATGACATCCGAAGGCGAAACCTTGTTAATCCGTCGTGGAATGGGTGGCGGTGATTTCCCCGGTACTTGGTGCGTCCCCGGTGGTCATCAAAAACATGATGAAACCCTCGAAGAATGCGCTAGGCGCGAATGCGAGGAGGAAACCGGCCTGAAGTACGAAGGCAAGCTCGAAGTATTGCACGATGATGGTCAATTCTGCACATATATCGCTCGCGACGTAAATAAGGGCGATGTCAAACTGAATTACGAATCGAGTGGTTACGATTGGTGCGATCCTAAAAATCCTCCCATGCCATTGCACCCCGGCCTTGATGTGGCCTTTCGTGTAGCGATGGCAAAAACAGAATTTGATATGGCGGAGTTGATGCGCGAAGGCGTATTGCCTAGTCCACAAATGTACGCCAATGTGATGCTGCTATCGATCCGCATTACCGGGACCGGATTGGCTTATCGTTCAAGCATTGGCGAACACGTTTGGCGCGATCCATCGTTATATTTAAACGACGATTTTTTAAAACGCTGTCAAGGTTTGGTTGTCATTATGGACCATCCTGAATCAGCCGTATTAACATCTAAAGAATTCAAAGACCGAGCTGTCGGGACGGTGATGCTACCGTACATCAAGGGCGATGAAGTATGGGGAATTGCTAAGATTTACGATCAAAGCTCTATTGACGAGATTTGTGAAGGAGAAATTAGCACTTCACCATCGGTGGTATTTGACAATACTGCCGGAAATACTACACTAACGACAGAAAACGGAGAACCGCTTCTGATTGAAGGTGTACCCTTCCTTTTGGACCATATAGCAATCGTTACGAAAGCTCGTGGCTCTAAAGGGGTTTGGGACAAAGGTGGCGATCCAGCCGGAGTTTTACTAACTAACCCTGAGGTATCTGCTATGTCAGACAATACTACCGCGCCGAAGGCAGATGCCCAAGGCGATAAACTCGATGCCATTCTATCAATGTTGGGCAATGTTATTGCTCGCGTTGACGAAATGGAGAAAACTTTACCCGCGCCCCCACTGGTCACAGCTGCTGACAAGAAAAAGGCCAAAAAAGATGATGATGATCGTATGCGTAAGGACGATGATGAGGAAGAAGAATCCGAATCTGAAGCTAAACGCGAAATGATGCGTAAGATGGACAAAAAACGCAAAGACGACGACGATGATGCCATGTGCGACGATGACGATGAAGATGATCGTAAAGACGACGACATGAAACATCGTAAAGATGCCAAAAAGCGTAAAGACGACGCTGAAGGCTCTGATCCTAAAGAGCATGGTCCAGCTGGCGAAATGAAGCCTGATGATGATGCAATGTGCGATGATGAAGAAGAAGCTATGAAGGCCGACGAAGAAGAAGCTAAATATGCCGACGCTCAAGCTAAAGCTGACAGCGTAATGGCATCGTTTGGCAAATCAGCTTCCCGTCCTTTGAAGGGCGAAAGTTTGTTGTCATACCGTAAACGCCTATTGCGCGGCTTGCAAGCCTACTCCGACGCATATAAGGACATCAACCTTGCAGCTATCAAAGATGCAAAATTGTTGTCGCTTGCTGAGAAGCAGATTTTTGCTGACGCACAAGCTGCCGCTAAGTCACCACTGACCTATGCAGCAGATCAGGAAATTGAAATCCATGAGCGTGATCGCGCTGGTCGTGTGATTACGAAATTCAAGGGTGGCTTTGGCTGGATGGACGCATTTAAAGTGCCTTCCATGCGCGTCAAAGAATTCAATTTGAACAACAACAAGCGATAAGGAAATAGATCATGTCAGCATTAATCTCGATCAACCCTATGGCTACGACCAACGCTGCTGGTCTATTTAACACCAACAGCGCTGGTTATACCCAAGGTGATGCACAAGACGATCCCGCGGTCAAATTTGCTTTGGCTGGTGGCGTACTTTCAACTTCAGCTACTAGCCCACTATGGGGCGGTGTGCCAATTCAGGAATTTATTCCCGGCGCGGCTGCACAACCCGGTACGGATACCCTCGGTTCTACGATTCTGCAAGCTACGACTTCAGCCGTACCATCGGGTATTTGCGTATTCAACCAAGCATACGGTGGCATTACGACTCCTCAGTCAACTGCTCCTTTGTATTCACCCGGTATGTCGGTTAACTACTACCGTTTTGGAAGTGGCGCTCGTATTCCTCTCGCTTGTGATTCAAGCGTTGTTGCACTGGATGGCAACCTGTCATCGTCAACGGTGTACTACAACTACAGCACAAACGTGTTGACCACGACCCAACCATCGGGTCAGGCTGCACTGCCAGTGAAGATTCTGAAAGTTAGCGCCAGTGGCAATAAAACGGTGTCGTATAACAGCGGCTCCAATACTGCTAACTGGGTTTACAATCAACCAGTGGCTTTGTGCCTAATCTAATAAGGAAACTATCATGTCAGGTTTCGCACCGTCATTTGTTACAGTAAACCCGCACTACATGATGCCCGAGCTGATTATGCAATACAGCTTGGCTTCCGGCGCATTTACGACTCTTGCTACTGAAAACCCAATGCCTCGCATTGGCGAAGCTGATCTCTACGTTTACGCGAAAAAGGTCCAGCTGACCACTCAAGTGCAAGCCAACCAATCGCAAGTTAACCAATTGCCAAGCGCATCGGTTATTCCTTCGATGATCTCAACCGCAACGTACCGTTTGCAAACCCGCGCTCAGTACGATAATTTTGACGAAGCCGCTACCGGTGCATGGGGTTATGCTTTACCCCAAGCAATGCGCCTTGCTGCCCGTCAAGGTATCGCACAGCAGCTGCGTAATGCTCTGCTGTACGGCTACAACCCTGCCAACGGCGAAGGCTTGTTGAATACTGCTGGTGCAACCACTGCTACCCTTGGTGCTGACACCAATGGTAACGTCGGTTATTCCAAGTGGGATTCGGGCCAGCTTGCTCAGTATTTGCTGAACATGATCGGTTCGTTGAAAGTCAGTACATTGCAAATCGGTCAACCGCTGCGCTTGGTATTCTTGGCTCCTCAACGCTTTATCAGCCAAATTTCGTACAGCGGCGTTGTGTCATTGACCCAATTCCAACGTATCGGCGCTGGTGTTGAAACCGCAGCTGGTTTGGTTGAAACCGTCGCTCAATGGGCAGGTGGTGATGACGTTAGCTTTGCAGCTGACGACACTCTCATCGGTCAAGGCGCTGGTGGCACTGACGCTATCTTGTTGGTTGCTCCTGAATTGAAGATTCCTAAGGCTAACGCTCAAATCAACACCAACATTTTTGCAACTTTGACCCCAAATCAAACTGCAACTACTTTGATGCTGACTGACGTATCTGCACCTACCGAAATTCCTACGCCAATTCCTGACGGTGGTATTACTACCCTGTACACGATGCGTTCGACTTCCGGCTGGGGTATCCGTCCTGAAGGTCTTTACATTTTGTCCGCTGCCTATTAAGACGGTATATTGACAAACCCCGAGTGATGCCGGGGAATGATTCAATGGGCAGTGGGTTTCCCTTAAAAAAGGAAGCCGCATCATCACTGCCCACCCTTATCGGGAAATACCATGAAACTCTATATTGCCAACTGCTCTAAACAAGACCACCAGTTTACATACGGCTTGTTAGAGAATCCCCGTCCCTTCATGCAAAAGATTCGCGCTGGTTCGCAAATCGTTATTGAAGGTCAACCTGAAGAAATCGATCACATTCTGAAACAGCACGAACCGTATGGTTTCCAAGATGCTAAAAAAGTCAAAAAGGGCTTTAGTGGCATTGCGTATCAAATGGATAAGCCGATTTCTGTCGAAAATATCGAAGCTGGAATTAGCGTTCGCGATCAGGAAATGATTGATCGTGCGCTTGAGGCTCGAAAAATTACTGCTGCTGCTGCGGATCAGCACCTTGCCAATACCGCGCAGCAAATGGGCTTGAAACAAAAATCCGGCCTTGAAGTAGAAGTTATCGAAGAAAAGCGCAATGCCGCTGATTCTGACGTAAAATTCGAACAGACTATTGAAGTGGTACGCGAAGGAATAGCACCCCGTCGCGGACGACCCCGCAAATCTTAAAAGTGTAAAACTATGAGCGATCCGATCACTAGCCCTCCGACATTAACTGGCTTTATCGCTTGGTCAAGGGCGGTGATGGGAATCCCCACTGTAGCGCTCGCGGATAACGATCCCGGCTATGCTTACGCATTTCAAATCGCTTTAGATTTAGTCCCGTTAGATTTCAGTACTGCGTCGCCTGATATTTACACCCTGACTGTTTACAATTGGGGTGGCAGTCAATTGTTGCAATTCCAACAAGATTATGCCGGACAAACTTGGTTCGCGTCGGCAAGGGCAAGCTATGGTATTAACTCTTTTGTGGCTGGCGTTATTAACAGCGCAGCTGATTCAAGCACTAGCGAATCATTAACCGTCGGCAAGGGATTAAGCAATTTGAGCTTGATCGATTTGCAACGACTCAAAGACCCATATGGTCGGCAAGCGCTGGCATGGATGCAAACCATCGGCACTTTGTGGGGGTTGACTTGAAAATTCACTTAGGCGTAATCGATGTACCCGAACCATTGGGTAACACGACTTTTGGGGTGGGAACTATCCTAGAGGAAAAATACGGCCTATTTTCCGCTTTTGCTGACAACAACGCACAGTTTATGGCGGATGCCATTGCCAATGATATTGCCGGAGCGATGGAAACATACCTGACTACCGGACAATTTTCTAGCAATCCTTTCGCGGGGGCGGGAGATAAAATCAGCCAAAGAATGAGAGATTTTATTTCTTTGCAAGAGGTTGAAAGGCTCGGCATTCCGGGCGTACCAACTCAGGCCGCGCTGGAAGGTAAAACCCTTCGAAAGAAAAAGATTGGCAAAAAGGGCAAACAATTAGTGCGTAGTTATGGACCGCGCCGCCCTTCATTTATTGATTCCGGTACACTCGAAAAATCTTTGAAAGCGTGGATTGACTAATGGCAAGCGTTGCTGAAACCGCAGGGGCAAAAACTCAGCTTGGAGCTGGCCTTGCTGAAGGCGTTAATACGCTATCGCTGAATCAAACTATTACATTCACTTTGTATGTGAAATTGATTTTGCCGCTTGATGGTTATGTATTTTGGGTAAATGCTGCATTACTAACGGATTCGGCGCTCTATAACGCAGCTCAATTCAACCGCTTAGAATTCGATCAATTCGGAGATTCTCTACCGGCGCGGCAGCTGGTTGCTCAAGGCTCCTTGCATTATGCGACTGAAATGCACCAGCTCGATGATAGAACGACTGCATACAATCACATGATTTTTACGTCATTGCAGCCGATTCAGGATTTCAATTTAATTAATCCCAATTTGATCTATGTTGCTACGAATAGCGATGGGATCAAATTTGCATTTAGTCGGCGCGAGAATTTCTACAAACAAGCCGATTTGTACCATTATCGAGGCGATGCCTTGTATTCAGTCATGGATACGCAATTAATCGATTCCATGACCGGCTTTGACACAACCAGCCCTATTGTTTCGAATAGTTTGCCGATTTGGTTGTCATTGAACCAATTTTTTCCGATGTATCCATCTTATTTGGTGGGACAAAACATTGCTCCGCCTTATGCGTCGGTGGATATTTCACCGTCGGATACATACGCAATTCAGGCATTCCCATTGCTTGATAAAAATTCAAATCCGAATCAGCTCACGCATGACAAGGTAAAAATTACGATCTATGGCATTCGTAATCAGGAAGCATTAAATTTCGCTCAATATGTCTTTGATTATTCATTGAATACGGATAATATTGGCGTACAGAATATGCCTATCGTTCAGGATGAAAAAATGACTCAGCCTGAATTTGGCATTATTGCAATGAAGAAATCGATCACGTTTGATGTAAGTTACTATCAGACAACCGTTAACGACATTGCGAGGAAGCTGATTGAATCAGCATTTATTAACATTACCGTTGCACCTTATCCTACATAAACACAGATAGAAGGAAATCATCATGGCAATTACGTCATTCCCCATAGTAAATAATGTTGCTATCGTCGGCAACGGTACAAAAACAGTTTTGGACATTACCACTGCGACGGTTATCAAACCTGTCGCTGGTCGCGTAGCAAAAGTTAGCGTTTTGGTTGCTGGCAGCGCCGTTGGTTCGGTTAATGATTGCATCACAACTGGTGCAGCTGCGGTAGCAAATCAACTGTTTGTTATTCCTGAAACCGTTGGTGTTTTCACTGTAGATATGCCTACCCAAACCGGCATTACCGTTGTTCCCGGCACTGGTCAGACACTCGCAGTTAGCTACTCGTAATTAAGGAGTCAATAATGACAACTCAAATCGTTACTGTAAATGTAACGCAAAACGTAGCGCCAGCGCCTAGTCAGCTTCAAAGAACCGGGGCGCTTGTGTCCCAAGGTTCGACGACGCTGGCTGCTGGAACTACGGCTTTGCTTACTCAATTTGCTGATTTAACTTCGATCCTCAAAGGTACGATTTCGATCAGCTCTATCACTTGGAATACTGGTGTAGTGACGGTTACGACCGCAACCGCACATGGAATTCCTGTTACTGATATTGTTCCCGTTATTATTGCTGGTGTATCACCAAGCGGATATAACGGCACATTCAATGCGACATCAACCGGAACAACCACTTTTACCTACGCGCTGGCATCAAACCCCGGATCGGCTACGGTACAAGGTACGGTTATTTTAGAAGATTCGCAAGAATTGGTAGCAATGGCAACGACTTACTTTGCTCAAGGTACGTCAAATGCTATTTATGTATTGGAACTTGGAACTGGTACAGGCGCACAAGGAATTACAGCGCTTAATACTTATATGCAAGCCAACATGAATGCGTTTTATGCCTACGCATTGCCAGTGGAAATGTCCAATGATTCGACATTTGTTCCATTTGCGAAAAATTGGGATGCTACAACTTCGATGGTTTACTTTTGGGTAAAAGCATCGTTAGGAAACTACACCAATTTCACTGGTACAAAATCAATTGTTGCACTGTGTCAAGATGTGAATGCACCTGTAACAGAATGGTCACCAGCAGCAATGTTGTGGGTTGCCATGAATTACAACCCATCCAATACCAATAAAGTCACGCCAATGGCGTTTTCTTATGTGGTTGGTGTTACTGCATTCAGCGGTACGCAAACTCAGCAGCAAGCCCTTCGTACAGCGAACTGCAACTACATTGGTACTGGAGCTGAAGGCGGCATTAGCAACACCTTGATCCTTTGGGGTGTTAATGGTGACGGCAACGATTACACCTACTGGTACTCGGTAGATTGGGTTCAAATTAACGTCAATATCAGCATTTCAAATGCGATTATTAACGGGTCGAACAATCCAATTAATCCTTTGTATTACAACCAAGCCGGTATCAATACGCTGCAAAAAGTGTCACAAGGCACGATGAATAGCGGTATTGCATTTGGTCTAGTGTTGGGTCCAGTAGTGGTGCAAGCGGTTCCATTCACGACCTATGTGACCAACAATCCAAGTGACTATGCAATTGGTAAGTACGCTGGCCTTTCGGTCACTTACACACCAGCTCGCGGCTTCACTCAGATCGTTTTCAACGTGAATGTCAGCTCATTCGCTCTCGCTTAAAGGAAAATAGATCATGGCTGGAAATCCACTTATTAACCAAGGCACTCTTAATAGGCTACGCGGTTCGGTAGTCTATGCGAGCAATGCTACGTTAAACATTACTGCGCCCTATTTGGCGAAGGAAGCAATCAGCATTGCATTTGATGGCGATGCTGGTTTGTTAATTCCGACGCTAACTGGTGGTGTAACCTCACCCGAACCATATCAAATGGCGACGGTGACGCTACATTTGCTGAAATCGCAAAGCCTTGCTGATGTCTATAAGACTCAAATTGAAACCAACGTCAATGTTGGTGACATTTCGATTATTACTGACTCGGCAGCACTGAGTGATTATGCACTCGTCAATTGCATTCTGAAGGGGGTTCGGGATGTAACATTTGATGGTGTTCAGCCCGGCTTTGTCGTTACCTTGGCTGGTATCTACAACGTCAACAGCTCACTATGGGATTTAATTTCGTAAGTTAACTTTTTAGGACGGAAAAAGTGAAAATCAATCGAGCTTTGAACTTGGTAATTCCGGTTGAATCGGAAAAAGGACAAATATACGTTCACAGCACCCCGATCTCTCGGGAGGTTTTTGAGCAATATTTCTTGGTTATTTCCAAGACATTTGCCGGAATCTTTTCTCAGGGATTGGGGGCGATTGCTGGGCCTAGAATTGCATACCTGATGCTAAAGCAAACAGCCGAAGATATGGGTTTGTGGACGGGTCCGGGCGGCGTTGGTAATGGTTTAGTAAATGAAATAATTCGATTATCGAATGTATTCATGCCCGGTAAAAAGGGATGGCAAAGTATCCCGCTTCAGGTCGCTATTGACAAAGAAGTATTGGATAAGGAAACCGTCGCTGAAATACAGGGGGAATTGATTTTTTTTACTTGCGTGTCCATGATGAACAAAAAGGCACAAGTGCAGGGGATCATGGATACAGTCAACGGATTATGGGGTTCGCACACAACATCATTGGATTCTACGGAATACATCAACTCCTTGAAGATATCGACAGAGGTAGAGAATACTGGCGCGACGGAGATCACATCGTCGCTGCCTGTTTAGACTATATTTCGGGGGAAGGTTTTTCGAGGTTTTTTGAGGATGTTGATATAGAATTCAAGTCAAGCGCACACGAATTTCGTCAAAGACATTTATTAAGAGCAATATATGGCAACAAAATCGGTCATTGATATTGAAGTCCACGACGAAGCATTTAAAGAATTTGCGGCGCTCTTTCAGAAATATCAGTCACAACTTGGGAAGATGCCGGGCCAGTGGGGTAAGGTTGGTTCGGCAACCCAACAAAGCGCAAAAGGTTTTGACGCTGCCATTAAAAACTTGATGCAAGCTGCAACGGCGATGAATAACATCTACGCAGCGCAAACCAAGGTCGCAGCCGAACAATCAAAAATCAACAAAATTGCCAAAGATACTCAGCGCACATTTGAGAGTATTGGCAAAACAACTGCCAACATTGGTAAAAGTGTAGCGTCAACCACTTTAAACCTTCTGCGTTGGTCAGGAATCGGCCTTGCTGCGGGTTTATTGGGTGGGGCGGGAGGTTTGTTTGGCCTAACATCGTTCGCGGCTAATATTGGCGATTTGCGCCGCCAGTCACAAGGTTTAGGCGTATCGTCCGCAGAACTTCGCGCAGCTCGCGTCGGTTATGGTCGTTATGCCGATGTTGATCCTTTGCTCGGATCATTGTCAGCTGCTCAAACCGACGTTACAAAACAATGGGCATTTGGTGCAAATCGGTTGAATCCGAATCAAAGCGCAGCTGAACTATTGCCCCAACTATTGCGTCGCGCGGGTGAAGTTTATAAGCAAGGACCAGCTGCTACTGCACAGCAACGATTGCAAGCACAAGGCTTGGATGTATTGGGAATTACCGTCGAAACGGCTCGACGCATGGCTCAGATTTCGGAAAAAGAGCAAAAAGACGCTGAAGAAAAATATCAGCGAGATTTGAAATCTTTTGATGTTGTCGATGCAACATTAAAAAAATGGCAAGAATTTAGCGTAACCATTAATGAAGCTGGAGAAAAAATCAAAACCACGTTTATTGATGGATTAGCCCCACTGGCTGAACCACTAGGGCATTTAGCTGATAGTTTTTCTGATCTTGTTGCGTCATTTTTGAAAAATCCTGATTTACCAAAATGGATCAATGTTTTTGGTCAAAAAATTGAAGAATTCGCTGAATATTTAGGCGGCGACCAAATCAAAAAAGAAATTGATAAATTTATTGAAAATGTTTCGGCTATGGCTGAAACGATGCAAGGATTTTTAGAATTTGTGGGCAAATTTATGCCAAGCAAATCAACAACGGAAGAAAATCGAGAATATTACAAACCCGGCGGAGAATCGGATCAACTTGAATTATTGAAAAAGAAACAAAAAGATCAGTCCGGTAGCTGGCTTAGATATTTTTGGAATCCTTCGGGAAATCAAAGTACTGCGGCAACACTAGCCGAAAGAAATAACAATCCCGGAAATTTAAGATTTGTTGGTCAACCCGGCGCGGTAAAAGGTGAAGAAGGATTTGCTAAATTTGCTACACAGCAAGAAGGTTTCCTCGCGATGGCAAATCAATTAAAAAGCTACGGCGCTGGTACGTCGGCTGCTGCTGGATATAAAAAACTGCAAACAGTTGAAGAAATTATTAAAACATGGGCGCCTCCTAATGAAAATAATACTGAAGCGTACATAAATTTTATTTCTAAAAAAACAGGTATTGGCAGAAATCAGCAAATTGATATGTCTGATCCTAAAACCTTGTCCGACATTATGGCTGCAATGGCATGGTTGGAAAAAGGTGGACCAAGCGCATCTTCTGAAGAAATTCAAAAATATTTGCAAAGTAATACTAAAGGTTCACCTGCATCTTCTGAAGAAATTCAAAAATATTTGCAAAGTAATACTAAAGGTTCACCTGCACCTTCGGGATCATCTGCTGCACCGCAAAAAACAGGAATGCTTAATTGGAATCCAACGCCAATCGCTTTGAATGTCACAACGACTAAGATACCCGGACAAGACACGACAATTAATATGTTGTCTGCTGGTGGGTACTATACAGGTTTAGGGGTTGTTTAATGGCTACAAATATCGGACAAGCCGTATATCAGCTTGGATATGAAATATCACCAATCATATTGTCGGGTGGAATTGCTACCGATATACCCGGCAGCTTATTGCCAATTATTGCAATTACGGAAGCTGCTAATTTTGGTTTTTCTTTGTTGAATGGAAATAATCCATTAAACCTAAATGATTTTTTTGGTCATTTCAGGCCATTGCCCGGCGGCTCATTGGTAGAAAACGAAATTGCAACTTATCCATTTGCAAATCAACAATACGCTGCTAACGCAATCATCGCTAAACCGTTAAAAATTTCAATGTTGATGAATTGCCCTGCCAATACAAATGGCGGCTATGTGTCAAAGATGATTACATTTACGGCATTGAAATATGCTCTTGATTTGCATAATCAAGCTGGCGGCACATATATTGTTGCGACACCATCTTACGTTTACTTAAATTGTATTTTGGCAAACCTGATCGATGTATCCCGCCCTGACAGTCAGCAGCCGCAAAATGCTTGGCAATTTGATTTCATACAGCCTTTGGTATCACAAGGACCGCAAAACACACTAGGTGCTTTGATGTCGGCATTTAATAATGGGACACCCGTATGAGCGACTTATGGAGTAGTCTTAGCAGTACGATTAATAACCCAAACTCGGTTACTACACCGCTTTTGGGTGGGTTGGTCAATACTCAAGGTGCAGCATCAAGTTACAGCACTAATCAAAGCTCGACAGCCGTAAAAAGTAATGTAATTCAATTTACACCAAAAAATAATTCAAATTTTCTTTTTCAAGCGACATTTGACGGTGCGGTTTACAACGTGATTATTAATTGGAACATTTACGGCGAGCGTTATTACGTCAATATTTACAATTTGAATAACAAACTGATTGTGGCGTTACCTTTGATTGGTTCGCCATTGAATTACAACATTTCATTGACTGCTGGTTACTTTACGACGCAGCTGGTTTATCGCGCACCGACACAACAATTTCAGGTGATTTGATGCGTCGTTATGAAATCAAAATTACCGACCAAGATGGCAATCCAAAGCAAATAAGTGGATTCAATGGCGGGATTCTTTTCAATGGAACATTCACCAGCACAGCCGACGCTGCTGGTTTATTGACAATTCCCGGAGCGTTAAACGTCGAATGGGATTTGCCCATTTCTGTTTATAACTCACCGTTGGGCGGTGCATTTTTGCGTGTTTATGGGGTTGGATTGCCTTTAATGGCACAGGCGGCAAACTTCAATCCAAGCCCTGATGGAAAAACGTATTGCAATATTGAGATTTCGGGCGGCATGGCGAAGGGATTGCCTTTGGCAGTACCAAGCCAATACGGAATCTTGATGAAATCAAGAATTCAACAAGCCTTTGGTAACTGGCAGGGAACATCACAAACGCTTGATTTCATCATGCTGCAACCAGCTGGCAGCAGACAAAACCCGTTTAATTTTAGTTTTACTTGTGCTACTAATGCCCCGCTATCGGACGCAATCAAAACTACGTTACAAACTGTTTTCCCAAATGTTTCGGAAATAAATATCAACATTAGTGACAAATTAGTCGCACCGGAAAAAATTGCTGGCCAAAATTTTACTTTGACTGATTTCGCAAAGTTTTTAAATACTCGAAGTATTAGCATCATAAATAGTCCAAATTATCCCGGCATTCAAGTTTCGTATGAAAACAATGTCATCAATGTTTTTGATTACACCGTACCGGCTACTGCTGAACCGATTCAAATAGAATTTACTGATTTAATTGGTCAACCGACTTGGATCGGACCGCAAACGCTTACATTTAAAACGGTTATGCGATATGACTTGAAAGTAGGCGGTCAAATCAAAATGCCTGAATTGTCATCAATATTGGGTTTGATATTAACTACAGCTCAGTCACAATCGCAGTATAAAAATGTGTCAGATTTTCAAGGCGTATTTAATATTCAAATGGTGCGTCATATTGGTTTGTTTAGGCAAGCCGATGCAAATAGCTGGGTGACGGTTGTTCAGGCTTATACATTACCAACGGCGTAACAATGGATAATATTGACCAAAAAATCCCGTTTGCACAGTCAATCAATACTTTCACAGATCGAAAGATTTATGACGCATTGCAAGCAGCTGGTCAATCATGGCCTTGTCACGTTGTCGAGGTGAACGGCCCGATTGTGACCGTAGCTTTTGATTTGATTACTCCGTCCACTATTACGTTGCCACAAGTTACCGTCCCATTATTTGGGCCTGAATACATTCGGTATCCAATACAAGTGGGCGATTTGGGTGTTTGTTTTGCTGCCAGTGTAAGTTTGCGCGGCGTGTCAGGATTGGGAACGGGTAAAGCTGATTTCAGCGATCCGGGCAATTTAACATCTTTAGTTTTTTTCCCGATTGGAAACAAAAACTGGAGTGAAGTAGATTCTCAGGCCGTAACGATTTACGGTCCAAATGGTGTTGTTTTGCGCGATACCAATAGCGATACTGTAATTACTCTGACCCCTACCGGGATCAATATTGTCAGAGGCGATACTAATATATCTATTGACGAATCATCGGTAAACATAACTGCCAGCTCAATTTCTCTCAATGGCGCAATTCAACTCAACGGTACGATTAGTCAAACTAATTATGGCGGTCATGGCACGACGGCTAACTTTATTGGACCGATTAACGTCATCAATGATGTTACAGCCGAAGGAAAGAGTTTGGCGACGCATACTCATGCGGTTCCAAATGTACAAACTGGTGGATCAACGGTCGATACGACTTCACCACTTTAAGGATTAATGTATGAGAACTTACGGAAGGGTGACTGCAAAAGATGGTACTCAAACTTGGGTAGAAATCCAATCTGATGCAAACGGTAATTTTGAATATGGATATGCCACAACTTTGATCCAATGTTTAAAATTAAGTCTTGGTGAATCACCGTTTTATGCAAATTATGGAATCCCGGCACAACGTGCGGTCATTCAGCAAGTGTTTCCTGATTTTTATGTAATGACAACGCAGCAGCAATTTGCTCCATTCTTTGCTAGTTTGCAAATTACAAAAGAACAGTCAACAACTCCGACTTACGATGTTAATATCATTACCACTCAAGGCACTAAAATTCAACAACAGGTGGCGGTATAAATGGCTATTACAACTGACGTTAATTCGACGGGATTGCAGCCGACTTCTCCAACAACGCTGCAACAAGAACTTATTGCTTTGGTTGCCGCCAGCAATCCTGACTACACCGCTAATTTACCCGGCTCATTGATTGAAGATATTAGCTCAACTGATGTAGGCGCATTGGCGCTCATTGATTCAGCGAGAGTAGAGCTTTTTAACAGTATTACCCCGTATTCTGCCAATTCTTTTATTTTGAACCAATTGGGTCAAATATATGGTGTTCAACAAGGAATTGGATCGAATACTTCGGTTTATGTAACATTTACAGGTTCACCCGGATTTGTCATCCCTGTCGGATTTACGGTCAGTGACGGAAATTATCAATACACTGTGCAAGATGGTGGAATCGTAGCAACTGGTGGGCAAAGTGCATCACTTTATTGTTTGGCGACATCGCAAGGCTCTTGGGCTGTTCCAGTAGGCACAGTGACACAATTAGTCACATCCGTACCAACGGGTGTAACCTTGAGCTGCACTAACTTGGTCGCTGGTATTCCGGGTCAAACTTCGCAGCCATTAGAAAACTATCAAGCTCAAGTTATTCAGGCAGGGCTTGCGGTTGCTCAAGGAATGCCAACATTCCTAAAAACTCAATTGCAAAATGTATCGGGCGTTCAATCAAATCTGATTTCGGTTCAACAATCAGGTACGAATTGGCAAATTATTGTTGGCGGCGGCGATCCTTACGAAATAGCAAATGCAATTTTCACCGGATTATTTGATATTTCAAATGTTGTCGGTTCGACAATGATAGCTAATAGCATTACAAATGCTTATCCAGCAGTAGTAACAACGAATATTAATCATGGTTACACAACCGGGCAGGTTGTTGAATTTACCGGCGCAACGGGAATGTCCGGTATTAATGGTATTCCTTTTATTGCGGTGGTATTAACAGAAAAAACTTTTAGTTTGGCTGTATCTATTTCTTCGATTGTTTGGTCAGGCGGCACTGTGACGGTCACAACCGCAAATCCGCATGGAATGCCATCGGGTACGCATACTGGCACTATTTATGGCTGTACTCCAAGCGCATATAACGGCACGTTTGTTTTCACACAAACAGGCGCGACGACCTTCACTTATCCATTAGCAACCAATCCCGGTGCGGACACAGTTTTGGGATATACCGATTTCGACACAGTGGGAGCTGGTAGCTATACGGGCAATGGTGTAATCACTCCAAACTTACACAACATTACAGTATCAATTAATGATTATCCTGATACTTACTCGATAACATTTATTAATCCGTTTGCACAAACGGTTCAAGTAGCTTTAGTTTGGAATACGATTTCGACCAATTATGTCAGCCCAACATCGATAGCAGCGGCAGGAATTCCTGCAATTGTTACTTACATTAACAGTATTGCCGTTGGTCAACCGATCAATATTTTTGAAATGCAAACTGTATTTCAGGCTGCGGTTGCATCTTTATTGCCGACATCATTAATTTCTGAAATGCAATTTACGGTGTTAATTAATGGTGTGACAACTTCGCCAGCATCGGGTACAGGAATGATTTATGGCGATCCTTTGTCATTCTTTGAAACAACCAATGCTTTAGTTACTGTGACACAGGCATAGTATGCTTACACAAATCATCCCGTCATATTTGTATCAGCAATATGCTGATGATTCGGATTTGCAAGCATTTGTTAATGCGTACAATACTTTAGCTCAACAATATTTAGATTGGTTCAATAACCTAAATTTGCCAATTTATACGGCACAATCAGGGCCATCCTTGGATTGGGTCGCGCAAGGGCTATATGGTCAATCCCGTCCTATTTTTCCTTTCGGAAGTGTTACGTTAACGGATGGTGTTTACAACACCGATCCTTATGACACACGACCCTATAACATAGGTCAAATTAGTGGTACACCACAACAATTTATTGTGGCATCGGATGACCTTTTTAAGCGCTGCATTACATGGAACTTTTATAAAGGCGACGGTTATCAATTCAACATTAAATGGTTGAAAAATCGTATATACAGATTTTTGACGGGAACGAATGGAATATCACCGATTGTTGATAATACATATCAAATTAGTGTGCAATTTTCAGCGCCGTATGCAGTAACAATTACTGTTTACAATCAATTCGCTTCGACATACGTTCCTATTTTGCAATCTGCAATTAATTCACAAATTTTACAAACTCCTTTTCAATTTACCTTTACGGTCAATACGGGTACGGTTGATTGGGTTAACAATTCGAACCAAGAAGTATTTTGGAAAAATAATTCAGGCAATACGGTTGCGTGGGTTTCTTGATGGAGAATAAATAATGAGTGGCGTTCCATACACTTTCGCAACTGCTTCGGGTTCAATCCCGTTAAATGAGCTTGATTCAAACTTTGCCACACCGATTACGCTTGGATCAAGCACAGTTAGCCTTGGCGGATCATTAACAACGATTGCTGGCTTAACATTAACTAGCAGCGCAATAAATGGTACGGTTGGAGCAACTACCCCATCGACAGGCGCATTCACCAATTTGTCAGCGTCGGGAACAATCACCGGAACGGCATTTTCTTTATATTTTGCAAGCCCTCCTTCAATTGGATCATCTGCTGCTAATTCAGGCGCATTTACGACTTTGAGCGCATCATCAACTGTCAGTGGTGCTGGTTTTACTAATTATTTGGCTTCTCCTCCTGCTATTGGAACAACTGCTGCGGCAGCTGGTGCGTTTACTACCTTATCGGCATCATCGACAGTTAGTGGACCGGGATTTAGCGCTTACTTGGCAAGCCCTCCTGCTATTGGTTCAAGTACGCCATCAACCGGCGCGTTTACGACCATTTCAGCCGTTGGAACTACTTCTGCTATTGCGTTGAAAACCCCTAACATTACAGAACCAGTAAATGTTGTTGGGACGGCTCCATCATCTACGCAAAACTTTTATATTGCATCAGGTGCGGTTCAGTATTACACGAGCAATGCGGCAAACAATTGGACAGTTAATTTTGCATTTTCAAGCGGTACGAGCTTGAATGCTCAAATGTCAATTGGCGATTCAATTACTGCAACTATGCTTGTTACTCAAGGCACAACGGCATATTTTTGCTCTGCGGTCACAATTGACGGCGTATCGGTTACACCATTATGGCAAGGCGGTACAGCGCCATCATCGGGAAATGCTTCGGGTGTTGATGCGTATGTTTTTGCGATTATAAAAACCGCATCTGCAACATATAGTGTTTTTGCTTCTCAGACAAAATTCTAATATGCGTATCGCAAAAATTGGCTCGGCTGCATCTTCTGCTTTCGGATTTTCCGGGGGTGTAGTAACTCCACCATCGCCAGTTACCGTCACTTATTTATCTATTGCTGGTGGTGGCGGCGGCGGTACGGGCGCAGGTGGCGGCGGCGCGGGAGGTTGGCTTTCATGTAGTCAATCAATTACTCCCGGCACAGTATTAACCATTACGGTTGGTGCGGGTGGATCGTCAAACACTCAAGGCGGTACTTCATCAATTATTGGTACGGGTGTTTCAATTTCTTCCGTTGGTGGCGGTTATGGCGCTTTGTATGCTCAAACGGGCGGCGCTGGTGGCTCGGGCGGAGGTGGCTCTACAAATAATTGCGGCGGCGCATTGGCTGGAGGTGCTGGAACTTCGGGACAAGGATATGCGGGTGGTTATGGCTATGGCACAGTAGGAACAACGGCTGGTGGCGGCGGCGGAGCTGGTAGTCCGGGCGCAAACGGAAACAACCCTGCTGGTTGCGGTGGTGTTGGAAAATCAACTTCGATTAGTGGATCATCCGTTACTTTAGCGGGTGGTGGTGGTGGCGGAAGAACGACTGCTGGATGTGGAAGTGGCGCGGGTAAAAACGGCGGAGGCAATGGCGCAATTAATACATCTAGCGCTGGCTCGGCTGGTACTGCAAATACGGGTGGAGGCGGTGGAGGCGGTTATGGCGGAGCTGGAGCCGGAGGTTCAGGCATGATTTCTATTTCTGTACCGACATCAAGATATTCATCAAATGTGACCGGAACATATACCGTTTCCACATCAGGTGGGAATACAATTATCAAATGGACAGGATCGGGTACTTACACCGTTTAAGGAATTGCGATGTCAATTTTACTTTTTGCCAATAACGCCAAGACTACGATAGCGTCACCGATCACAAGTGTATCTACGTCGGTCAATCTTGCTCCCACTACAGGATCACTATTTCCTAGTCCTTCAGCTGGTCAATACTTTGTAATGACTTTTAACGATGCGGCGACAGGTTTGATTGCTGAAATCGTATGGGTCACAGCTAGATCGGGCGATACATTGACAATCGTTCGCGGTCAGGAAGGCACAGCTGCTAAAGCATGGTTGGCAGGTGATTATGCAAGCTCTTTCCCGACTGCGGGAACCATGTCAGATTTGGTTCAAATCGATCAGGTTCAGGATGGCACTTATACCAATGCAACATCGGCTGGAACTGCAAATGCGTTGACGGCTTCGATTTATTCTAATTTGACATCGATTCCGAACAACTTCAATTTTGTCATCAATGCTACGGCAAATAATTCTTCAACGGCAACTTTACAATTAACTTTTGTTTCGCCAATCACAGGCGCAACAACCATTTTGAGTGCCGCGCCGATTGTAAAAGGTGCAAATTTATCGATTTCGCCTAATGACATTGTGGCTGGTTATCCATGCCTTTTGACATATAGCTCATCATTTGCGGCTTATGTATTACAAAACCCCGCAACCAATAGCTCTGCTCAAGCTCCTTCGGGTGCGGTTTTGCATTTTGCGATGCAAACAGCTCCTTTTGGTTGGTTGATTGCAAATGGTGCAGCAGTATCAAGAACGACGTATGCGTCATTATTTGCAGCAATCGGCACGACGTTTGGCAATGGCGACGGATTCACAACATTTAATTTGCCTAATCTTTTAGGTCAATTTATTCGAGGTTGGGATGATGGCGCAGGAATCGATCCGGGCAGGACATTTGGTAGCAATCAAAGTAGTGCATTTGGATCACACAATCATGGTGTAACCGATCCCGGACATAGTCACTTTACGACGGGTGACATGATTAATCCTGCTGCTGGAACGGGTGTTTATGAATGGCCCGGTGGTTCGCAAGGTGTTATCACTAATACTAATCCCGCATTTACAAATATTACGATTCAAAATTCAGGAAGTACGGAAACAAGACCGATAAACGTGGCATTATTGCCATGTATCAAAACTTAACTTTTGGAGTTAAATAATGGCTACAAACAATTATGGCTCGCCGATTACTGGTACGCTAACCGGAACGACAGCCAATGTCGCGTTATCGGGCGTTCAATATCCGGCATCCGTTGTATTGAATTCATCTTCAGGTAGTCGAGCGATTCAATTGTCATTCGATAACGGTGTCACGTTTTATCCAGCTGTAACACCAACTTATACCGAAACGACACAAATCGTATATGTATTTAATTTTCCGGTAACTAATATTCAGTTTACCGGCGCAGCGAACGATACCTATAGCATCCTTTAATTGGTTGGTGGATTATGACCATTTTCTTATTTGCGAACCAAGCGCAAACGACACTTGCTGCGCCCATTTCTAGCACCGCAACAACTGTTACGGTAGCGTCGGGAACTGGTCAATATTTTCCACAACCAATAACAGGGCAACAATTTGCCTTAACTTTCATTTCTGCGTTTAGTAGTCTAGTAACCGAAATCGTGTACGTCACTGCGGTTGATGGTGACACTTTTACTATTGTTAGAGGACAAGAGGGAACGACAGCTCAAGCATGGAATGCAAATGATTTTGCAGCAAACTTGATGACTGCGGGTACAGGTGCGATATTTACTCAAACCTACGGCCTTGAAAATGGTTTGTATTCTGCTCAGTTTACAAACATGGCGACCAATACCGGTACAGTTACGACGCTGCCGGTGCATCCTCTTGATTTAGCAAACAAGCAATATGTCGATTCGGTCAGTGGAGCTGCGGCATCGAAATACGAGTGCCAATGTGCAACGACTGCGAACATTACGCTTTCAGGTTTGCAAACGCTTGATGGTTATACAACCCTTGCTGGTGATCGGGTTCTAGTAAAAAACCAATCCAATCCCGCATATAACGGCATTTATGTCGCTGAAACGACGGCATGGTCGCGTTCGACTGACATGATTAGCTGGAATGAAGTGCCGGGTGCAACCACTTTTGTGCAAAACGGCACGTTATATGCGAATACTGGTTGGGTAGCGATTACTTCGGAACTTGGCACGATTGATGTCACACCGATCATTTGGTCACAGTTTTCAGGTCAAGGTACATACACAGCCGGAACAGGGTTAACCCTAACTGGTACGCAATTTAGCATTACGAATACTGGTGTATCGGCTGGCTCTTATGGTGTCGCTGCTTCGGTTCCGTCGTTTACGGTCAATGCTCAAGGTCAATTGACAGCTGCGGCTAATACGCCGATTAGCATAGCGCCAAGTCAAATTAATGCTCCAATTCCTAATAGCAGCCTTGCCAATTCTTCGATTACACTAGGATCGAATTCGATTTCATTGGGCGGCTCTTTGTCCACTTTAGCTGGTGTCAATATCAGCGGCGCGACAAATACGCTTACTTTCATCCCAAATTCTGCGCTTGATTACAGCTCGATCACGATCAATGGTAATTCCGTATCGCTGGGCGGTAGCACGACAGTCACCGCAGTTAATCCTTATGCACTCACAATTGGAACGGGTTTAACCGGGACCAGTTACAACGGAAGCGCAGCTGTCACGATTGCTTTAGGTAATGTCGGTACGGCTGGCACATACGGATCAGCTGGCTCGGTTGCGGTATTGACTACCAATGCACAAGGTCAAGTCACAGCAGCAACGACGACATCGATTGCAATTAACAATACACAAGTAAGCGGCTTGGGTACGATGTCCACCCAAAATGCAAATAATGTCGCTATTACGGGCGGCACGATTCAGGGTGTATCGCTAACACTTGATAGCTTAAATAATACTCCTGTCGGCAATACAAATCCCGCGACGATTGTTGGTACGACAATTACTGCTAATTCAGGGTTTTATGGTTCAGGCGCAAATCTGACCAGCATTCCAAATGCTGCGTTGGTGTATTCATCCATTACGATTAACGGCGATCCGGTATCGCTTGGTGGATCGATTACTGTAACTGCTGATGTGCCTTATTCGCTAACGGCTGGAACAGGTTTGTCCGGCGGCAGCTTTAATGGTTCAACCCCGATTACATTTGCAATTGCTAATACAACGGTTGTGTCAGGCTCTTATGGCGCAGCTAACAGCACGTTAGAGGCAACGGTTAATGCACAAGGTCAATTAACGGCATTGTCAGCTGTAGCAATTAGCATTGCACCAAGTCAAATCAACGCAACCATACCGAATTCAGGTTTAACCAATTCTTCGATCACAATTAACGGCAATTCTGTCAGCCTTGGTGGTTCGACAACGGTTACAGCGGTTAATCCTTATTCTTTAACTTTAGGAAATGGCTTAACCGGCACATCCTACAACGGTTCAGCTGCGATTACTGCTGCGATTGATACAACGGTAGTGGCGACGCTTAGTGGTGTTCAAACACTGACAAACAAAACAATCAGTGGCGCATCCAATACTTTAAGCAATATTGGCAATTCGTCATTGGTTAATTCGTCAGTTACGGTTAATGGCAATTCTGTATCGCTTGGTGGCTCGACAACGATCACCGCCAATACGACCAATGCGTTAACAATTGGCACAGGCTTATCGGGTACAAGTTTTAACGGGTCATCACCAGTTACGATTGCGATTGCAAACAGTGGCGTGACATCGGGAACTTATGGTTCGGCTGCTGTAATTCCGGTCATTACGGTTAACTCGCAAGGCCAAATTACATCAATAAGCACACAGGCCACCAACGCTCCTGCCTATCAGGGAACTTGGAATGCGTCCACCAACGTACCAACTTTGACATCTTCGGTTGGCACTGCTGGCTATTATTACGTTGTGTCAGTAGCGGGTAATACGACATTAAATGGTGTTTCAGGTTGGAATGTAGGTGATTGGGCTATTTTCCAAAATGGCGCATGGGATAAAGTACCCGGTTCAACTTCTGAATCGTTTACTAATCTGACAACAACCAATTTGGCGGTAACTGGTTTGACTGGTTATATGTACGCCAACGGGTCAGGAAATGTTACAGCATCGACAACAATTCCTGTGACCGCTTTGACAGGTACGCTTCCCGTCGCAAACGGCGGTACAGGCGCAACCAGTTTGTCAGGTTATATCTATGGAAATGGTACAGGAGCGATGACAGCATCGTTGACCATTCCCACAACTAACTTGTCCGGCACGATCACTAATGCTCAATTGGCAAATAGCTCGGTTACTTTTGCTGGCGTAACTGTAAGTTTAGGAAATAGCGGAACAATACCTTTGGAAAATTTGTCGGATGTTGCTATTAGCGCTCCGGCAACTGGTCAAGTATTGTCATGGAATGGTACTAGCTGGATTAACGCAAATAGCTCACAAACGGGTAGTGTTGGAGCTGGAACGACATTTTGGAATGCAACGCCATTAATTACTGGTACGGGTACGAATAACGTATTGCCAATTATTACGCTTGCCAATGCGCCTGTAACAGCTGGTGGTACGCAAACAGCGTCATCCAATCCTAACGGCAATACGGTTGCAGCAATTGGTTTGTTATCAGCTCCATTGGGTCGCACAACCATTGATGCTGGACAATGGACATTTGATATTTATATCGGTGTCAATAGTGTTGGCGGCGGTAGAACGACTACGTTTACTCGTAACACTTATCAAGTCATTTATACGTCACCCAATACATTGACGACAACGGGTACGGGTACTTCGAGAACAGTTACGGCTTCGGGTGATTCTCCATTTGCAAACGTCACAGCGTCGGCTACAAACACACTTGCATCGTATATTCAAACACCGCAAGGCTTGTATCAGATTACCGCTAAGTCATCAAATACTGTTGTTACGATTACTGTACCAAGCACATACGCAAACGAAACGGCGGTATCAGGTTCGGTTTGGAATTTATTGTTTGGGGTGACTTCACCAAATATTACAAACATTACGCCTAATTATGGTTTGTATATTGTTCAAACAACTCAACCAGCGTTTACGATTAATTCGACGGATTCGTTGGGCGGAATTGGTTTTACAACATCGACAGGTAACACAACGGTTACGGCTGTATATAACGGCACTCAATACGCATCGAACGTGGTAACGCCATTAGTTACTCAACACAATCAATTGTCGGGTTTACAGGGCGGTACAGCTAATCAGTATTACCATTTGACCAGCTCGGAATACACCGGAACGGGTTCGGGTACATTTGTTCGTGCGACAACTCCGACACTAAGTCAACCCACTATTTCAGATGATGAAATATTTACAAGTCAATCAACCGCGCCAAGTTATTTGAAAGGCAAAGTTTGGTATGACGGTGTTGCTGATGGATTGGCTTATTACAATGGAGTAACAAATAATGAAATTGTAATTGGTCAAGAAGTGCAGTTGCAGGTTTATAACAATACTGGGTCAACAATTAATTTGGGCCAGCCTGTTTACATTACCGGTCAATCCGGTGGTTTGCCAACAATTGCGCTTGCTCAAGCAAATAGCCTTACAACTTCAAACGTCATCGGTGTTGCTAACCAAAATATTTCTGCGTCATCAAATGGATATGTTGTTATTCTTGGTGATGTTATGGGTTACAACACGACCGGATTTACAGCTGGTCAAACCCTATATTTGGATTATGCGGTTGCCGGTAACTTAATTACCACTCAGCCAACTGCACCAAATTATGCTGTGCGGGTTGGATTTTGCGTCACTAGCGCATCAAGCGGTCAATTCTTTACGTCAGTACGTAACGTATATACCAATGCGTCTAGCATTATTGGTACGTTGGGCGTACCAAATGGCGGCACAGGAGCGACAACGCTGACAGGCTATGTGTATGGCAATGGAACTGGCGCAATGACTGCCAGCACGACCATTCCTACTACAGTTCTTTCAGGTACGATTACCAACTCACAATTGGCAAATAGCACTATTTCCGGCATTTCGCTTGGAAGTAATTTAGCGACTTTGACTATTGGCACAGGATTATCGGGAACATCGTATAACGGATCAAATGCAACAACGATTGCATTGACCAATACGACTGTTACTGCCGGAAGCTATACCAGCGCGAATATTACGGTTGACGCTCAAGGCCGAGTGACCGCTGCATCAAATGGTGGTGGAACTGGCGTTTCATCATTCCAAACGTCGTTATCAGGGTTAACCCCATCAACATCGACAACCGGCGCTGTAACGCTTGCCGGTACTTTGGGAGCAGCGTCGGGCGGTACGGGTGCAACGACTTTAACTGGTTATGTCTATGGCAATGGCACAAGCGCTATGACCGCATCGACAACCATTCCTACGACTGCGCTCAGTGGCACGATTACAAATGCTCAATTGGCGAATTCATCAGTTACGGTCAACGGAACAGCAATTAGTCTTGGTGGTTCAGGCACGATTACAGCTGCCAATCCAAACGCGTTAACAATCGGTACGGGGCTTACTGGCACAAGTTATACAGGCGCGTCTGCTGTCACGATTGCAATTGATACGACTGTCGTTGCAACATTGACCGGGATTCAGACATTGACCAATAAAACAATGTCCGGTGCGTCAAATACTTTTAGCAACATCCCAAATAGCGCATTGACCAATTCGACTATTTCGGGCGTGGCTCTTGGATTGAATTTAAACACTTTGACGATTGGTACAGGTTTGTCCGGTACGTCTTACAACGGTTCGGCTGGCGTAACAATTGCACTTTCGAATACAGCTGTCACCGCTGGTTCTTATACGCTTGCAAGTTTGACAGTTAATGCTCAAGGACAATTAACGGCGGCATCAAGCGCAAGCACAACCGGATCGGGCAGCGTTGTATTGGCAACCAGCCCATCATTGACCACACCATCATTGGGCGCAGCTACCGCAACCAGCATTGTTGCAAGTAACGGTTTGTATTCAAGTGGTTCTTATGGTGGCTCATATAGTGACGGTATTGTTGTTGATTACGCAACGGGCGTTGGACGTATTAGCGTCGGCACAGGCGATGGTTTAACAATTTATAACGGTGGTGTCGGAACAACTGCATTGTTAACTTTATCTTCAAGCGGCGTTATTACGACTTCGACTTGGAATGGTTCAACAATTGGAGTTACCTATGGCGGAACGGGTGTATCTACACTGACAGGTTTGGCTTACGGTAATGGTACGTCGGCATTTACTGCTGCAACTGCTGCTCAAGTGGTTAGCGTTATTGGTACGACTGCCGTTACAAACGCAACAAATGCAACCAATGCAACAAACGCAACGACCGCAACCAACATTGCTGGTGGTTCTGCTAACCAAATACCGTATCAATCCGGTTCAGGTTCGACAGCATTTAGCTCAAATCTGACATTTAACGGAACGACAATTTCTGATGCTTACGGAAAGATCCGCGCAGTACCACAATCAGGATCATCCAAGACCACAAGTTATACATTGGCTACTACTGATGTCGGTCAATACATTCTGATTGGTTCAGGTGGATCAATCACCATTCCAAATTCGACGTTTTCAACTGGCGATATTATTTCTCTGTTTAATCAAACAGGCGGTAGCATTACAGTAACTTGCTCAACATCAAATGCGTACATTGCAGGTAGCGGAACAAACAAAACATCCGTATCTCTTGCAACATACGGTGTAGCTACTATTTTATTTATTACATCAACACTTTGCGTAATTAGCGGAAATGTATCGTGAGTATTATTCAGATGCTCCTCGCTGGTTCCGGTAAACCAGTTACTTATTCTGCAACATATTTAGTTGTTGCCGGAGGCGGTGGCGGTGGATTCTTTTGTAACGTCCCCGGTGGCGGTGGCGGTGCTGGTGGTCTTTTATTTGGTAATACCGCAATATCTAACACTTGTGCCACGACAGTCACGATCGGCGCTGGTGGCGCTACAAATACTCAAGGTTCTAATTCCGTATTAGGCGGCATTACTGCAACTGGCGGCGGTCGTGGTGGTTATGCTGGTAATAGCACAGGCGGCACAGGCGGTTCAGGTGGTGGCTCATATAGTACGGTAACGACAGGTGGTGCTGGTACATCGGGTCAAGGCTATGCGGGTGGCGGAGGTGATGGCGCAGGTTATCCATATACTTATCCCGGTGGTGGCGGCGGCGGAGCTGGTGGTGCTGGCTCAAGAGCAGCTCCTTGTACGGGCGTAGGTGGTGCTGGTGGTGTTGGCTATGCAAGCTCTATTACAGGAACATCAACGTATTTCGCCGGTGGTGGTGGCGGCGGCACAGAATCAAACTTGACTACCCCGTCAGCTGGAGGAAATGGAGGCGGTGGTTCAGGTGGTACAGATTGGATTCATTCGGTCGCTGGTGTGCCTAATCTTGGTGGCGGTGGCGGCGGTGGGGCTGGTAGTACTTATGGTACTGGCGCATCTGCTGGTGGAGCTGGCGTTGCCATTATTTCTTACTGTGGCGCTCAAAAATATTCAGGTGGTGTGGTCCTTTGCATTAGCGGCAACACTGGTCATTTATTTTCATCATCAGGTACATTAACGCCATTTACCCCATCCTATACCGGCACAGCATTACTTATTGCAGGTGGGGGGGGAGGTAGTTTTACTTCCGGCGTGAGTGGTGGTGGCGGTGGTGCTGGTGGCTTTATACCAATGAAAATTGGTTTGGCTTCGGGTACAACTTATACAATTACTATTGGCGCAGGTGGCTCGGCAAGCTCTAACGGTTCAAATTCCACAGCTTTTGGCGTTACTGCTTTGGGTGGGGGTGCTGGTGGTGGAACAGGCTCAAGTTATTTAGCCGGTATTGGTGGATCAGGCGGCGGAGCTTATTCAGGTGGTTACGCTTGTAACCCACAAAAAGGTGCGCGTGGTACTGCCTTCCAAGGTAATGATGGTGGTTATGGCGACGGTGCAGGTTATCCTTATACCTATCGTTCAGGTGGTGGTGGTGGCGCTGGTAGTGCTGGCAATGCTTTGGGTAGTTATCCCGGCAATGGTGGATCGGGCGCAACATCAAATATCACCGGGTCATGCGTTACATACGCCGGAGGTGGTGGCGGCGGAACTCAATCAGGAGCAGGTGGTACTGGTGGGTCAGGCGGCGGCGGTACGGGAGGATCATCGGGCGGTGCTGGTACGGCTGGTACAGCTAACACTGGCGGCGGCGGAGGTGGTGGTGGTTCTAGTGGCGGCGCAGCTGGTGGATCGGGTGTGTTTATTATGTCTATTCCTACGGCAAAATATACTGGCACAACGACAGGTTCACCGACGGTTACAACCAGCGGTTCAAATACGATATTGAAATTTACTTCATCAGGGAGTTATACAGCATGAGTCACTTTGCATTCGTTCCAAATATTGTCGATGGAAAAGGTATTGTCGAAAACGTCATTGTTATCGAACAAGATCAAATCGATACTGGATTGTGGGGAAATCCTTCAGCATGGATTAAGACTAGCTATAACACTCGTGGTGGCATTCACTATGCTGCTGACAGCAATACGCCCGATGGTGGTGTTGTTTTGCGAGCTAATTATGCTGGTATTGGATTTACATACGATCAAGTAAATGATGTATTCTATCCACCACAGCCCTATCCAAGCTGGAAGATTTCATCTCCAAATTGGACTTGGACTACACCAGTAGCATTACCGGCAGATTCGGGGACCGGGACCCCTCCGAAATTGTACGTTTGGGATGAACCATCTTTATCATGGATTATCCCGACACCACTTGTGACGACAAATAATGGACAATCCACTTAGTAATCAATTATCGGTTGCAAATTACTTTCCAACATTAATTTACACAATTGAAAAACCGGAATTTTTAGACGGTGTAAAAACTGTATTTAAAGCACACCTTTCAAAAATAAAAAAAAGTAAAAAAACAGATCATCCAATAATGACCGATGATCTAACCAATGAAGAATCCATTATTGATTTTTTAAAATATGCCACTGCGACGGGGTGGAATATTTTGGATTCTCAGGGCTACAAAATGGAGGATAAGTGGGTTGCTTATGAATCCATGTGGGGTCAACGATACAATAAATACTCACAAATGGAACAGCACGTTCACAATAACGGCGTTCAATTGGTAGGGTTTTACTTTTTAGATTGTCCGCAAAATAGTCCAAAAATTGTTATTCACGATCCAAGACCGGGGAAAGTACAAATTAATTTGACTGAGAGCAACATTGAAAACGCAACTCCTGCCAGCACAATGATTAATTTTGCTCCGCAAGAAGGAATGTTTTTCTTTGCAAATTCATGGTTGCCGCATTCTTTTACTAGAAATGAATCGCTCAAACCATTTAATTTTATTCACTTTAATCTAAATGTCATTCCAAATCCCAACTTTGGAAAAGAATCAACGGCTGCTGAAGTGATATGAAATACCAAATTAGATTCAACAAATCTCGCGGTCAACCGGGTCGCGGTACGGTAGATCATGTTTGGCGAGTATTTGAGGATGGTAAAGAATATCTATTTAAAAATTTCCAGGTGAATGTACCTTGTGTATCCGAGCGCGACGGCGAAGATTGGAATATGCTATGCGAAGGGACAATGACCATTGATCGTGAAACTTCAACGGCAATAATATCGTGATAAATATATCCCCATCGGGCGGCGATGATACGGCATCAATACAAACAGCGTTAAATTCGGGCGATCATGTTTGCCTTGATGTTGGTGAATTTAATATTAGTAACGCGTTAACTATCAATCATGCCGGGCAAATACTATCAGGTAATGGTCGTGCAGCTACTCAAATCAATGTAGGTTCGGGTTTTGTTCATTCACAAGGTGTAATTATTTTTGCAAGCGGCGAGGAAGGCCCACAGCTGCAAAACTTTGGTATTTATTTTAGTCAGCCTGACACCAATGTCAGAACAAACCTGATTAACTATCCAGTGGCGATTTACGCTCAAAATACCGCACGTTTTACTATTACCAACATGAAAATTACCAATGCGACGAATGGCATTGATATGCGTGGCAATTGCGGCGGCGCATTTATTAATTTATTAGAAATGTCAGCGTATCAAACGGGCATTCAAATTGACGGCTCGATGGATACGGTTCGACTCAATCAATTCCATTTTTGGAATTTTGATATGACATCGAATCAGGCGAGCATTTTTTATTCGCAGGGTACGAAAGCGCTAGATATAGGTCGGGTCGATGGATTATTTATCGACGAATTTTTGAACATTTCCAACCTTGGCATGAATATCTATGAAGGGGCTACTGGCGCACCTTGGATATACATGAGCAATTCAGGCTTTGATACATTCAATGGTATTCAAATGTCAGCTGGATCGCTTCAGGCCGTCAATTCATACATCACGATGGAAGGCGGCAATCCTTTGCAAGGCGTATTGCAAACGGGTGGATTTCTTCAGTTTTCTAATTGTTATTTTGCAAGCGCACAATCTCAACCATTTATGCTGCTGGAAAACATGACCGGCGGATCATTGCAAATTGATAACTCATACTTCAATTTCAATAATGGGACGCAAATATCGGTTGGCGGCAATATGGCAATTGATTCGATTCAAGTCAATAATTGTCGATTTGAGGCGCAATCAGCAAACTTTCAATTGATCGGTGTCGCAGCCAGCTCGAATCCAAATAACATCCATTGCACAAACAATGTGATGCAAACGCAACCGAACATTACATACAAAAACCCGATCATTAATATCCTTTCGGGCAATCGTGCGTATTTGTCAGGCAATCGGGTATTGGACAAAGGAACTGGTTCGAGTACATTTATTGCGATTGCACAAGACAACTTTAATTGGGTATCGGGAAATATTGCACCGGGCTGGAATTATTCGTTTCCAAGTACGGGAAAAACTGGTTTCTACGCCAACAATTTGTGACTATAATTTACCGGGGACTTCCCGTTAACTTTGAGGACAATCATGGAACCAATCACTATTAGTGCTGACCTTGCAAACTCCATTTGGAATTACATTGCCAGCCGCCCTTTTGCAGAAGTAGCCGGTCTTGCAAATCCATTTCGTGAAGTAGTCGGCCCACAAATGGACGCAATTGCAGCCGCTAAAGCAGCAACTGAAAAAGCAGCTGAGTCATCAGCAGCACCAGCAGCTCAATAAGGAAATCAACATGGATTGGCAGCAAGTCATTAACTTTGTCGGCGCTGCGGCGCTATCAGTCATCGGATGGTTTGCTCGCCAACTATGGGAAGCTGTCAACGAATTAAAACGTGATGTAAATGGTCTTGAACTTCACGTTTCAGAAAACTACGTTAAAAAAGTAGATTTAAATAGTTTGAAATCCGACATCAATGTAAGATTCGACAGGCTCGAACAATTGATGGATAAGGTTTACGATAAGCTAGACAACAAAGCGGACAGGTAATGGACCCAATTAGCGCCCTATTGAACATTGGAAACACGCTTATACAGCGTATATTCCCTGATCCGGCTCAAGCCGCACAAGCACAGCTCGCATTACTTAAAATGCAGCAAGATGGTGATTTGGCTGCGATTAGCGGTCAGATGGATATCAACAAAGTGGAAGCCGCTTCCAGCTCGATATTTGTTTCAGGATGGCGACCATTTTGCGGATGGATTTGCGGGTTTGGTTTGGGATACGTTGCCATCATTGAACCGATAGCAAGGCTTGTAGCAACGCTAGTGGGCTATACCGGCGCATTTCCTCAGATCGATACTACTCTCACGATGCAAGTGCTTTTAGGTATGCTTGGCATGGGTGGATTACGATCATTGGATAAATCCAAAGGCGTTGCGTCAAAATAATGGTTACGGCTAAAAAATCCGTTGCTAAAAAGGCGGTGAAACGAACTACAAGACGACCACCGCCTAAACAAGATTTTGCCGATAAAGTGGTTGATTTAATTAAGTGGATTGACAGCCCGTTTAAGTTAGTTACGGTGGTGCTAATTTCATTTATTGCATTTGCTGGTTATTTTGCTTGGGATTCCCGGCAAGTAATTTTGGGTGCGATTGCATCAAAGAAAACCGAAATGAAAGAAGTACCGGCAATCGAGGCAATATCTAAAAATTTGTTGTACGACCTAAGTGCCGATGTAGTAATAGTTAATGCTGTAAACCTTCAGGCAAATAGCCGAAGTACATTGTTGGTACTGAGCAATCAGGGTAGAGATAAAGCCTTGGAAGGGTCAATCAACGCATTATTTACTAGCATTCCTGAACATAACAAATCCGTCATTACCATGTTTCAAGGTGAAGTTTCCTGTGAACCATTCGTTCCAGCATCAAAACTTGGCGAATTTGCCATAAAACATGGTGTGACATATATGTGCAGGGGTTCTATTCCACCTGAAATGGGTAAATTTGTCGGATATATTGCTGTCGGTTTTGTAACTTCACCAAAGGATGTATCTCAAGTAAAGGCTCGTATTAATCTTGCAAGTACGGAGATGGCGAAGTGATAACCAAAGAATTGCTGGTTGAAAGCGGTATTTGTAATGAAGTCACAGCAAGTATTTGGACCGATTCTTTGCAGGAAACCTGCGAAAAATACGAAATAAATACGCCATTACGCATTGCTGGCTTTATTGCTCAATGCGCCCATGAATCCGGTGGGTTTAAATTTACCGTTGAAAATTTGAACTATTCGACAGCTGCATTGCGAGCTATATTTGGCAAATACTTTCCCAATGACGAATTGGCTAACGAATTTGCTCGGCAGCCGGAGCGCATTGCTAACAAAGTTTATGCAAACAGAATGGGGAACGGCGATGAATCTTCGGGAGATGGTTGGAAATATCGCGGTCGCGGCCTTATCCAAATTACAGGGCGCGACAACTATACGTCCTTTGCGACTGCTACTGGCATCAATGCTATCGACAATCCTACGATGGTCGAAACTCCTACTGGCGCTACTTTGTCTGCTGGTTGGTTTTGGAATAGCCGGAATCTTAACGCTTATGCTGATGCGGGAGATTTTCAATCTATGACTAAACGCATCAATGGCGGCGTAAATGGCATTGAGGACCGATCTGCCAAATACGACGCATTGAAAAAATACTTACAAGTTACTTAAAAAGTGAATTGAATAAATATAAAAAGTAAGTAGTAACGCCGACGCAGCAAATTATTTTGTACCAAAAATAACGAAATGGACTGGGTTTATCTTCGCCAAGCATGACTTTTTGCCAAGCGATCATGTCAATATCGCGCTCAATGTAAATTTGCTTTGGCTCATATTTCAGGCCAATTTTTACTTTACCGGTGTTGTAAGGTACATTCATTTTATCTCCCTAATTGTCGAAAGTTTTTAATCCAAAGTACCGCGCAAGGCTCCATGTCTTGCCAATCGTCCCGGTCCTTGCGCCCCCGGAATCGAAAACCTTTCACATCATCAAAGTCTTGTACAACAGCGTACCAAATCCCGTCCGTAGCGTTGACAATCATAATGAAGGGTAAACCCGTAGTTTCATAAAGCTGTCGAGCTGATTGCCATTTTTCGAGCGAAATAAAGAATCCACCAAACCGAGCAAAATCAGCCATAGAATATTTTGGGCTTTTAATTTCCATCCAGCTCGCAATGAAATTCTCGCGCATGATTGCAAAATCGAGTTTGTATTTGATTGGCAACTTAACGCATTTGCAATTCCACAAATCCTCAACACGCTCAATAACATCCAATTCGTTATTAAGGTCATGTTGGGTTTCATATAAAGGTCGGCTCATACATC